>OJPI01000445.1_pt1 | contig 32073 bp, 20 predicted proteins | sample 1598461 | NCBI WGS metagenome assembly OJPI01 (sample SAMN03922483, study PRJEB24848) | human gut metagenome | isolation source: stool sample | host: Homo sapiens | place: Germany | collected 2011-05 | reverse complement strand
CGGCTCAGGTTTGTTTAATCCACCTGCATCATTAGTAGAAAAATGAGAATTCAACGTCAATTTATAACTTGTATCAATATTCTTCGAGTTCACTAAATTAGAATATATAGTACCTGATATTGCATATTTTTCATTCTTATGCTCTTCTATAGTACTATTATTAACTATGTTATTCCAATAATTACCATTGTTGTCAGCACTCTCAGTCTTTTTAGTTTTAATGCCGAAATCAAAATACAGTGTCTGCACCAGCGTCGGTTGCGGCTTCACCTCTCCATCCGAAATCTTCTTGAAAGAAATTACTGCCTTATCATTTCCGGCTGTCAAATCAACAGTAAGTACATAGGTCGCTCCCTCTTCCAGCTTTACATCATTAGCAAGTTCAAAATTTTTGCTATCTGTCAACTTCAACAATGCTTCTGTACCGGAAGCCAATGTTACCTGAGAAAATTCTCCTCCATAACCATTCTGGAAAAAGAACTTAGCACTTATATAATCAAAACGGAAACGCTGTCCTATTGATGAACCATGTTCAGGGCCTACTACTCCGGTAAACTGATATTTCTTTGATGAAATTTCCGGCATACAATAGTTGCTTCCGATATTCCACCCAAACTGGCTATCCAATGAAGGAGAACCGACTCCCCAACCCATTAACCAAATAGCACCATGTCCGTCATCAGAAAGAGTAGCTTCTTTATCACCGTTCATACGAGTCACACTAAAATATTTCTGTTTCATATTAGCTACTACACGATACTTGCCATCCACCGGTAAGAAAGTCAATGTGCCATTGGATTCTTTCCTGAAATAATCCGGATTAATCCACCAGCCATCCAGATCTATACCCACAACTACTATGGACTGTCCCTGAGTAAATGATTTCTGTATCAGATAAGTATTCGCATCCTGTGCTATCATCTTCTCTCCGTCAAACAATACATTGACCAATGGAGAAACTGCGTATGTAAGCACATTGAAAGTTACCTCATAAGGTTCTGCCTCCGTACCGGAGAAAGTGATGGGATCCACATTCTTCCCTTCCGCAAGCTGATTCTCATTATCCCAGCCGAAAGTCAGTTCGTTACCGTTTTCACCGACTTTCGGGGTTTTAAAATAAGCCTTCATATCCTGAGGAAATCTACCGGTCACACTATAATTATACAGAGACTGCCTCTTCATCAGATATTCTTCACCCATTTCGTCAACCAAAGTAACATAAGGGAAGTCCGGTCGGGACAAAACAACCTCCCGCTCCATTTCCGTAGTAGTGAAATGGATATTCTGAAGGACAAACTTCAAAGTAGCCCTACCATCAATCACGTTGGGATAATAAGGCACAAAGACTTTGCCCGTATAATCGCTACCACTTGTCTTGGTGCGAATCACAGTTTCCGACACCAACTCCTCTCCATAAAAAAGTTTCGCTTTCAAAGTAGAAAGAGGTACATCCACATCCGAAGCCTTAATGGTGAACGGGAGACTATCGCCATAAAGCGCACTTACTTTCCCAGCTCCGAGTTCCATATCCGGATTACCCGAAAGGAATTCATCGTCACTACAGGAATTCATGGCCAGTATTCCTACCAATGCCAATATTATATAGATACTTTTATTCATGTCTTTATACTTTTAAGGTTCTTATTTCGACTTCGCCCAACGGTAAGAGGTCACAGACTTGCCAGGAACATCATAAGCAAAATGACGTTTACCATCACTGATAGTTATCTTCTTTGTCTTCTCATTGTTGTTCATCAAAACAAAAGCGTATGTACCATCCGTATTCTCGAAAGCAGAATACATAATATTGCTGTCGGAATAGCCGGATGCACCGATACGTACTGCGCCCGGTTTCACTACACTTGAAAGATGAGCAATGATATAATAATGTGAGTTACGAATGATTGTCTTATAGTCACTATTGCTGATATCCACCGCTCCATAGCAAGTCTGGCAACCGCCTTCACGATTGGGAGCACGGTCATTATCAAGCATCAGATTCCATACAATCACCCCTTTACACCAATTGTTCACTGTTCCCAATGCAACTTCTTTCATATCTTCCAGCAATCGCTTTGACAAGTCACGTCCGCTATTCCATGTACCGATAGAAGTTTCCGTAAACAGTAGTTCTTTCTCGGGATAAGCTTTATGGATTTCCAGCAGTTCCTCACGATCGCCGCCATAATTGTGATATGCTGCACCAGCTATATACTGGGATGCATCGCTATCACCGTAAATCTTGACCGGATACTGTTTCTCTGCCTCAAGATTGCTGTAGTCATAATTATGATCATAGGCATAAATCTTTGTATCCAATCCCGCAGCCTTGAACTGAGGTCCGAGCGCAGTTTTCACAAAGTCTCTCTGTTCTTCCCAACTCATGTACATCGAAGCCGAATTGCCATGATTCAATGGTTCATTTTGAGGAGTCACAGCATAAATATCAATACCTTCGGCCTTAAATGCCTGTACCCATTTTACGAAATAGGTAGCATAGTCTTGATAATAAGCAGGATTCAGCTGTCCGCTTGTCCACGTCGTCAGCGGGGTAAGATCTTCCAAACTCTTTACCTTCATCCACAAAGGGCAAGTCCATGGAGCTGCAATAATCTTAATAGAAGGATTAATGGACAGAATCTCTTTCAGAATCGGCAAGATATAGTTTTTCTCTTCACTCTGCAAAGCAAAGTTCTCTATTCCTTTCGTATCGCAACAAGTATATTCGCTCAACGAAAAGTCCGAACAACCAATCGAAATACGAATATAACTAAACCCGAAACCACTATTATCAGAGAAGGTTTCGGTCAGGAAATCATGGCGATCCGCCGGCTGCATCTGTAAAAGATTAAAGCAGGTAGCTCCCGTTACGGCTGCCCCGAAACCATCCATTGTCTGGTATTGTTCTGTAGGATCCAGCGTGATAGAAGTAGGTGCCAGGTTATCCTTCGAGCTGAAGTTAACCGCATCACGGGTTAAATCACGTGTCAGGCTGTTGGTCGTTGCATAAATCGTCACATCTCCAGTTGGAACAGGTGCTACCGGTTTTTCTGCGTCGTCACTGTTGCTGCATGCAGCTAATATGGTGAAGCATCCTAAAAAAGTCAATGCTATATTTCTCATGTTTATCATAATCTTAAGTTTCTAATATATTAATAACCCGGATTCTGTTGAATCTTATCATTCGCATCAATTACTGACTGCGGGATAGGCAAGCGATAGGAGTTCTTATCGAAAGCATAAACCTGCGCCTTGCGTCCTGAATCTTTCGCATACACAGCATTCATCACTTCTTCTACCTTGTCCAGACGTACTAAGTCAAACCACCGTTGTCCTTCAAAAGCCAGCTCCAACCGACGTTCTTTAAGCAAAGCGTCAATCATGGAATTCTTGTTTTCACGAATAGATGAAGGAAGTTTCCCCAAACCGGCACGTTCCCGTATTTCATCAATAATACCGGCAGCCGCTTCCAAATCAGGTGTATCCTGCATTATCAATGCCTCTGCCTTCAGCAACAGCACATCAGCATAACGATATTTTATGATACTGCTATTGGCCGAACGGCATTTGTACATGAACGGATAATTATCCGACGGATAATAATTGCTCCATGAGCAGTCATAATAAACAACCGACTCTTTAAAACGAACCTCATCACCTTCTTTCTTGAAAGCATTAATCAAGTCACGTGACGGAGTTACCCATTTCGCCCATGTGAAGTTGGTATTCCAGTTCACCAAATCGCGTCCGAACATCCATGAACACCAATTGCCCGCTCCGGGAGTAAACTGTGCTTCAAGAATAGCTTCCTTTGTGTTACGTACCTTCGCATCCGTATTAGCATCATTCATGCCAAACAAATCGCTGAAGTCTTCTACCAAATCGAAGCCATCCGCTTTCACCTCATCACAATATTGGATTACCTTCGTATAGTCACGCAACGGCTTTTCCGCATAAATCTTAGCTAATAATGTACGTGCCACCGATTTGGTGAATAATGTCTTATTGCCCGGTGTATTGTCCGGTGCATACTTCACAGCGTCCAACAAGTCTCTCTCAATCTGCTGGTAAGCTTCAAGCTCCGTATTCTGCTCAGGGAAATACTGGGAATATACATCTTCAATATTATCCGAAGTAATATCATCCGCCACAGTTGTAATCACCGGGAAGTCTCCCCAAAGACGTACCATATCAAACATAATCATAGCACGGAATATTTCCGCTTCCGCTTTATACTGTGCCCGTTCGTCGGCAGTCAATGAATTATCTTTCACCTGGTCGATGTTGCAAATCAGCTTATTGGCACGGGCAATATCTTCCAAATACCGGTTCCAGTCACGCTCCAATACAGAATTCGATCCTTCAATAGAATTATTTTCAAACGGAACGACTTCCGCTCCTGTAGTGCCTGCATAGGCATTATCCGCATGAGAATCCGCAATCAGCAACAAATCCACATACCAATGCTCCTGACGGTCACGCATCTGATTGTAAAGCGTAGTCAGATGGCTTTCAACAGCTGCCTTATCCTTGAACACAATCTTCGTTCCGTTATCCGTTATTCCTTCTGTCACATCCGAATAGGTGTCTAATGGCTCATAATCCAGTGAACAGGAAGAAATCCCCAATAACAGACCGGACGTCAATCCACAAAATATAGCTCTTAGTTTCATAATCTTTCCTTTCATTAGAATTCAACATTAATACCAAACACGTATGATCTGCAATGCGGGTAAGTTCCCCAGTCGATACCCTGCACTGTACCACTATTGCCCCATTGGTTCACTTCCGGATCCATACCGGAGTAACTGGTCCACGTCAGCAGGTTGGTAGCTGTAAAATAAGGTTGCAGACGGGTGATTCCCCATTTCTTCAAGAGTTTGCCTTTCACGTTGTATGACAAAGAGACGTCTTTCAACCGCAGATAACTGCCATCCTCCACGAAATAAGTAGAATTCAACAGTTTAAAATTAGCTTTCGGCACATCCGTTATCTGTCCGGGTATCTTCCAACGTCCCAACACGCGGGTCGACTGATTCTTACCGTCATACATACCTTCTGTTTCGATACGTGAGGCGTTATAAATATCATTTCCGTATGAACCTTGTATAAAGATACTCAGATTAAATCCTTTCCAGGAGAATGTATTGGTCATACCGTAAGTGAAATCCGGATTCGGGTCACCGATATAAGTACGGTCGGAAGATGAGATCTTACCGTCATGATTCAAGTCACGATACATCAGCTCACCGGTTTCCGGGTCCACACCGTCGCTGATATAGCCATAGAAACCTCCCAAGGCACGCCCCGGCTCATTACGTACAACATAATCATTGACTACATCCGCTGTCTTCGCATCATAATACACTTTTTGCAGTTCCAGCTTCGTCAGTTTATTCCGGTTGAAAGAAATATTGAAATCCGTATCCCAAGTAAATGCTCCGCCACGGAAGTTCTTCGAACTGATAGAAAGTTCAAAACCCTTGTTCACCATTTCACCTTCGTTTCTGGCTATCGAAGTGGCTGCGGCAGCACCGGCAGGCAGAGATACATTCATCAGCATATTCTTTGTTTTCTTATAGTAGTAGTCCGCATTGAACGTTAACCGTCCATTCAAGACTGTCAGATCCAAACCGATATTTGTCTGTGTGGTTGTCTCCCAAGTTAAATCGGATGTACGTAAGTTTGCCTGACTGATGGTTGGTACGGCATTGGCATAATCCGTCTTATCCCCTTCCTCACCTTTCTTAAACCATTCGATACGACCGATGTTATAACGTTGCAGATAAGCATAGTCTCCGATACCCGATTGGTTACCCGTTTGTCCCCAACCTCCACGCAGCTTCAAGTCATCAATCCAGGTCAGATCTTCCATAAACTTCTCTGAAGAGATACGCCAAGCGGCAGAGAATGATGGGAATACCCCCCAGCGATGGTCAGGATGCAGTTTAGAGGAACCATCAGCACGGATATTGGCAGTCAGCAGATACTTACTGTCGAAATTATAGGCTACACGTCCGAAGAATGACATGATACCCCATTGGGAAGCCCCTGTTCCGGTATTATCCCAAGAAATCTTATTGGCCGCATTCAAGGTCTGGATCTGGTCATCACGATAATGAGAGCCGTTAATCCAACTGTTTGAATAGTCGGAATCCGTCCACGACGAACCGGCCATGACTTCCAGTCCATGCTTTTTGAAGTTCTTATTATAAGTCAAGACATTATCAAATGTCAGGACCGTATTCATGTTCCGATTATCCGAAGCCTCTCCATATTGGTTGCGTCCCCAAGTAGTGGAAATAGGATCAAGGAAAGTAGTATTGACAGCATTACGGCGGTCAAGAGTAAGTGTCGATTTGAATTTCAACTCAGGAAGAATCGTCAGCAACACGTTACCGGAAGCCAATAAACGATTTTCTTTATCTTTATTGTTCTTTGCACGTGCCATATTCTCCAGTGGATTGGTGATATTGCCCACTCCATAAAAATTATTATAATACTGGTTAGGGTTCAAAGCGTCCCAAACCGGAGCATACGTCGGAGTATTGATAACCGCCAGAATAACACCTCCCCGATTCGCTCCTGTTCCCATAGCGCCTCCTCCATTGCTTGTATAGTCGGAATAAGAGATATTAGCACTAACGGTCAACCATTTACGAACCTGATTTTCGAGATTCACACGGAAGTTATAACGTTTGTAATAAGAGATGTCCAACACACCTTGTTCATTCAGATATCCGGCAGAAAGGTAGTATTTCATCTTCTCGTTGCCATTGGATACAGCAATCTGATAATTCTGGGTCTTCCCTGTCTGGTATGTCTCGTCAAACCAATCGGTACGGTCAGGCAATCCGTCAGGCAGAGACACCAGTCCGATCTCGTCCTGCAATTCTTTGTACTGTGCCGCATTCAAGGACTCCACTTTATCGGCCACTTTATTCAGTCCGAACTGGGCAGTCAGAGAAACCTTCGCATTTCCCGTCGCACCTGCTTTTGTCGTAATAAGAATCACACCGTTAGCGGCACGCGAACCGTATATAGATGCGGAAGAAGCATCTTTCAAGATCTGCATACTCTCAATATCATTCGGAGAAAGGAACTTGATATTGTCTACCGGCACTCCGTCTACTACATATAGCGGATCGTTACTTCCATTCATTGAAGTAGTACCACGCACACGGATAGACATCTCGCCTCCCGGCGTACCATTGGGCTGGATGACCGATACACCTGCCGCCTTACCCTGAATGGCCTGTCCGGCAGATACAATGGGACGCATATCCAGATCTTTGGTGGATACGGAAGAAATGGCTGTCGTCACATCTTTCCGTTTCACCGAGCCATAACCGATTACCACCACTTCATCGAGCACTTCATTATCTTCCTGAAGTGTGACCTTCATTTGACGGGCAGCCTTCATCTCCTGCGACTTATAGCCCACATAAGAGAATACCAGAATGGCATTTTGTTGAACATTTAATGAGAAGTTACCGTCCAGATCGGTAATCGCACCGTTAGTCGTTCCTTTTTCCTGTACACTAACACCGATAAGCGGTTCGTTCTGCGCATCCAGCACCTGACCGGAGGCAGTAATTTGTTGTGCGGATGCACTCAATGATAGAAACATTGCCAGAATAGCAAAGAGAATCTTGCGACTCCCCGAAAGGATTTTTCGCCTGTTCTTTTTCATGCGTACTAATTTTAAAGTTAATAATAAACGTCCGTCCGCAATGGAGTTCCTCTCATTGCTTCCGAAGCACAGGTCAAAATTATAAAGAAATGAGAACGGATTCATAAGGAGGGGGCAATAAGTGGATACCACTAGAAGGCAAACATCTCATTTCCAAACGCTTACCCTCTTTTCTTCAGTCTAAAAAAGTGGATAGTTTACAGCCTTGATTAGCGGATTTTCCGTACTAAATCCTCAAAATCCTCTCTCGAGCCACGAGTTTTGTTCTTCACTTTTGCACGGTAATTATAGATTGTGTTCACCGAATAACGAAGGAACTCGGCGATCTGTGAACTGTCTTCAATGCCTAGACGTATCAAAGCGAAAATACGTAATTCGGTATTCAACAGTTCGTCTTTCTTCAATACAATCCGTTCATTATCCTGCAGCAGGTCATTAAACTTCTTCACGAAATCGGGGAACAGATGTAGAAAGGCTGTATCGAAGTTGGCATACAACTCTTCCAACTCTTCGTCAAGAGCGTCCTGCGAACGGGTTATCTTTAAAAGTTCCGCTATCTGTCCGGCGGATACTTTCTTATTCACCATACGCCGATAAGCATCCAAACGGTTAATATAGGTGGAGCACAGCTTGATAAACCGCGCGATATATTCCTCCTTAATCTGATTGGACTCCGAAAGTTCTATGTTGGTGGAGGACAGGCAACTGTTCATCTGCCTCAACTCCTCATTCAGTCCGTTTAACTGCTCGTTAGCCTGTTGAAGATGGTTTCGTGCATCCGCAAGTTTCTTCATCTGACGATAGATATAGCCCAAAGCCACTATCAACAGTACTAGCAATGTAGTGATAAGCAACAGATATTGCTGGAGACGACCATTCTGCTTTTCAATCATTGCCTGATAAGTCTTGTCAATCAGTGAAAGTACATCAGCACTTTGCCAGCTACGCAAACGAGCATTGTAAAACTTAGTCGCATTCCAGGAAAAACGCATATATTGATATGCCCGTTCCATATCTCCGTCCTCATAAAGAAGTTGGGCAAGCATCCATAACGAGGCATGGTCCTTAATTGCCGAACGGATATCTGAAATAGCGGAGATGCAAAGATTCTTCTCCTCCCCTAGATGATCCCCACTGTACTTGTAGATGAGGGAACGATGATAAGTGGCCATCGCATATTGGGGTGTATACGGCTCCATCTCCGCCAATCGGAGGTCATTTATTTTCAAGGCTTCCTCATATTGATGTTGGTCACGAAGCAACGCTTCACGCATCAACAGACGTTCTTCCGATGCAGGCGGCAATATGGCGTACAAAGAATCCTTATATGCCTGCGAGATACTCCAATAATGTCCCGAAAGGGCTTTATCCTGTGTATAAACGCTCAATTCTCCATACACATGATCGAAACAAGTGTAATAATCCGGAATTAAGCGAGCGGCTACCTCCTGACGGTCTACCGACTCCAAGACGTCGATAGACTCTGTATACATCCCCGTCGAAGATAATAGTAATGAGAGCTGCAGCTTGCTTTCTATCTTCCGGTCTGTATCATGCAGATACTCTGCAATCCGTATATTCTCATTCAAATAATGAATGGCGGAATCGCAGATAAAAGCTCTGTATTCTTTGTATATCTGATTATTCAAGTTGTAATGTTCCGCTGACTTGACCTCTGTTCCATTTACCAATGACTTAAGATGTCCGATACGCGACTCACGCTGGGCAACGTATGTCTCATGCTCTTGAATCGTCCGGTCAAGCACGTTCAAGAGTGAATCTAAAGTCTTATCGGCCCAAGTATATAACGGCAAAGAAAGAAATACAAGGAATAACAGACTATTCTTTTTCATTGGAGTATCAAGCTTTAAAATACAAAGGTTAGTTATTCAGTCATTTTTCTTCTTCCACCATCCAGCGCTCCACATTCCGCTTTTCCGCACTGAACTCCACACCGACTTTTATCACTTGCCGGCCCTCTGCCACATATGGAAGCGTATAGCCTTTCTCTTCAATCTGTTGCAGGGCCTGTCCGGCAGTTCCTTTCAACTTAAACTCGAATACATAAACAAACTTAGGAGTCTTTACAACAGCGTCTGCACGACCCCGTGAGCTATGGACCTCCGCTTGGGTGAACTGCCCCATCAATTTAAATATCAAATAAATGACTACCTGATAGTGACGTTCTGTACGGTCATTCAGTTCGTATGGGAAATCAGCGAAGAAGGCTTCAAAGCGGCGCATGAAAGCATCGACATCTCCACTCTCCAATTCGTGAATGAACTTACCAATATAAAAACTACGCTCTTCATCCGTAACCGATGTATAAAATGGTACCAGAAAATTGAGAAAACCATAGCGAACTTCATCGTTAGGAAAACCTAGACGATACATCTGGAAACGCTTATCATAATCCTTTATAGTCAGATAACCACTCTGATAAATCAACGGGATAGGATTTTTTCTATCCGCACGGTATTCGGTAAAAGCGGAAGCGGCTGTCTCTATACCGTCCATCAACAAACGAAGATCGTAATCGCTCTCTTTCAACAGTTCTACAAGGAAAGTAGGTGTACCGGTCTGGAACCAGTAATTGCCGAACTCTTTACTGAAGAACGCATTCAAAACACTGAATGGATTAAATACACCTTCGCCATTGGGATGAAAATGATAACCGTCATATTGACGAGTCATCGCATCCACAACTTCCTCCACATTCATGCCATTGGCACGCGACAAAGCCATAAGCTCAGGCTCAAAATTGGAAAGGAGCTCTTCATGCGTGATACCGCAAAGAGTAGAGAAATCATAATTCATACTGATGTCATTCAACTGATTCAAGTCACTGAACACACTAACTTGAGAAAACTTTGTGACACCGGTCAGAAACGCAAAACGGAGGTAACGGTCCACACTCTTCAATACCCCGTAAAAAGCCTTTAAGGTAGAACGGTAAGACTCAAGAAGAGGTTCATTCTGAATGGCCTGCAACAGTGGCTTGTCATACTCATCCACCAATACCACAACGCCCTTGCCCGTCTGTTCGGAAGCACGACGGATGACATAAGCAAAACGTTCTTCCGAAGCACGGTCACGCTTTTCTTCTCCATACACCGCTTCCCATCGTTCTAAGTGCTGATTTAAAATAGCATCCAAATCCGCCGGAGTGGTGTACTTACGGGCATTCAAGTCAAGATGAAGCACTGGATGCTCTTCCCACTTCTTCTCCAACTCTTCCACAGCAAGCCCCGTAAAAAGCTCACGTCTCCCCTTGAAGTAGGCTTCGAACGTAGATATCAACAGACTTTTCCCGAACCGGCGCGGACGACTTAAGAAGAAAGGCTTGCCAATGTTCGCTATAGTCCACATCAATGCCGTTTTATCCACATACAGATACCCGTCATTGCGAATATCCTCGAAAGTCTGAATCCCGATGGGGAGTTTTCTACCCGTTACCAACATACTGCTTCTGTTTTTAGATTGTTATCACACACGTATCTGCTACAAAAATACGAATTATACAGACGAAAACAAGTAGCATTCCTCTTTTTTAATTAGAATCACTCTTCATCCGTTCCGCAAATGCGCACACAAGCTACAGATCGTCAACGGGCGGCACAATAAAATGCATCTGATTGCCACGTCCCACTCTCTTGATAATCCCTTCGGCCGCAAAAGACTTGAGGTCGGCAAGCGCGGAGTTCTTCAAGCGACCTGTGATTTCAGTATAAGTGGTCCTTGTGATGAACCCATGCTTCCGGATATGCTGCAATACAATTTGTTCCAGTTGCTCCCTGTCCCACTCTTTCGAAGTACGGAAACCGATACATCTCCTACGTTCCAAATCTCCCCTGATACCGGTACGGAAAGACTTGGACGCACGGAAATTCACTCCATCAAAGGAAACGGAATTTGAACGCAAGTCATTCTTGTTCTCCACCAGGCGGGACTTTACTTTGGCGGAGAAGAATCCGAACTCTCCCAACTCCACCCGATATCCTTCACTCAGGTACTCCAACGTCTCGTTCTGCAACTCGGAAAGGATTCCTTCTATCATCCCCTCCTTGAAACCGGTTCTCTGGGCCACTGTCCGGATAAGACGCTCTGCCGTAATCGTTCCGCTATACACAATGTCGGCATACATTGTTTCCTTCTCACCCTCTTTCGTGGTAAGGGACGGTTTTTTCTTCAAATTGTAATAAGCCATAATTCTTTTCTTACTATGTTTAGGACTCTTCAGTGCAGAGAATAAGAATGTTCAGTGCAGAAAACAGTGCGGTTTTATGTAGCCGGGAAGTCGTCACCTTGCAAGGTGACCATCGGCACCTTACAAAGGGACAAAAGGCACTTTATAGGGTGACAAACGGCACCTTATAGAGTGACATCTCTTTAGAGAAAAGAATAAAACCTGTAAAGATACGAATTTAATCAGCGAAAAGCAAGACCGCCTACTAATTATTTGTAAATCAACGTAGACAAATATTCCTCTGCAAACATTTCATTGGACACCTCCAACAACTGTTCCGCCGTCAAAGCTTCTATGCGTTTAAAGACAAGCTCGGACGACTCGTATTTGTGATAATGCAAATAGGTTTTCGCCATTCCCAAAGCATTATTCTCAAAATTGTCCGAAGCCACTCCTATTTGCCCTATCAGTTGCTTCTTGGCCGCCGCCAACTGGGACGAAGTCATCTTCGTATCCCGCATCCGCTTCAACTCTTTATAAGTCAGTTTCAAACAGGTATCCATATCTTCAACATCAGTGCCAAAGTAGATACAGAAAGCTCCCGTATCGGTGTAAGAAGTCAGATTGGACTCGACATTATATACCAGTCCCCTACGTTCGCGCAGAGATACATTCAGCTTGCTGTTCATACCGGGACCGCCAAGAATATTGTTCAGCAAATAAAGCGCCGTACGCTTATCGTCATACGCATTGTATCCACGACTGCCAATCATCACATGAGCCTGATGCGTATCCTTAGCGACTGTCAAATGCTCGGGAACATAAAGCGGAGGAGGCACACGTCGGCTGTTTACCTCTCCGGCAGGGACATCCGACAGATACTTCTCCGCCAGACGGATTATTTTTCTGAAGTCATATTGCCCTTGAACGAAGAATACCATATTTCCCGGCTGATAGAACCGGCGCGTAAACGAAAGGACATCTTCGGTGCGAAAGCTACGCAACAGCTCCGGCTTACCCAGGATGTTCCTCCCCAACGGGTGGTTACGGAAAATCATATCCTCGAAATCATCGAATATCAATTCCGACGGAGTGTCTTCGTATGATTGGATTTCATCAATGATAACCTCCGTTTCCTTCTCAATCTCGTGTTGGGGAAAAGTGGAATGAAACACAATATCCCCCAGCAATTCGAGCGCCCGTTCCAGATGTTCGGTCAGGAAAGCGGAATAGACTACCGTTTCTTCTTTATTGGTGTAGGCATTCAAGTCGCCGCCTACATTCTCCATCCGGTTAAGGATGTGCCAGGCTTTCCGCTTCTCCGTCCCCTTAAAGATGAGATGCTCCACAAAATGAGCCATCCCCTGTTCGCGCTCCGCCTCATCGCGTGTTCCGGCGTCGATGGCAAAACCACAATAAGCTACTTTCGAGAGAGTCGGTTCATGGATAATACGAAGGCCATTCGGTAGTGTATATTCGTTATAATGCATTGTTTTCTACTTCCTTATTGAATTATGCCGCAAAAATACAATAAAACTTATTGCTGTTTATAGAAAATTGCAGATATTTGTGGACTATAACAGTAACAACGTATATGGAAAAGATAGGAATATTCTGTTCTGCCGCCGCAAACATTGACAAAATGTACTTTGAAAGTGCCCGCCAAATCGGCGAGTGGATGGGTAAAACAGGTAAAACGTTGATTTATGGAGGAGCCGATCTCGGACTTATGGAATGCGTAGCGCGTGCCGTGAAGGAAAACGGCGGCAAAGTAATCGGGGTAGTTCCTACCAAACTGGAAGAGAAAGGACGTGTCTGCACGTTCCTTGATGAAGTGATCCACACCCACAACCTTAGTGACCGGAAAGATATCATGACAGAGAAATCGGATATCCTGGTAGCATTGCCGGGAGGCATAGGCACATTGGACGAGATATTCCATGTAATGGCTGCCGCTTCCATCGGATACCACCGGAAAAAAGTCATCTTCTACAACGAATACGGTTTCTATGACGAACTGTTGAAAACACTCAAGACATTAGAGGATAAAGGATTTGCCCGGCAGCCTTTCTCCACCTATTATGAAATAGCAAACACGCCGGAAGAATTAAAAGAAAAAATAAACTGATTATATGATAGACTCCATCAAACAACTATTGCAACAGGAAGCACAAGCCGTGCTCAACATCCCTGTAACAGACGCATACGAGAAAGCTGTACAACTGATTGTAGAACAAGTACATCAGAAAAACGGAAAACTGGTTACCTCCGGCATGGGAAAGGCTGGACAAATTGCGATGAACATTGCTACTACTTTCTGTTCCACCGGTATTCCGTCTGTTTTCCTGCACCCCAGCGAAGCGCAACACGGCGACTTGGGAATCCTGCAGAAGAACGACTTGCTTTTATTAATCTCCAATTCCGGCAAGACACGTGAGATTGTCGAACTGACCCGGCTGGCACATAACCTCGATCCGGATTTGAAGTTCATCGTGATCACCGGAAATCCGGACAGTCCGTTGGCACAAGAATCGGATGTCTGCCTGAGCACCGGAAAACCGGCTGAAGTCTGTACATTAGGAATGACTCCTACCACCTCGACAACCGCGATGACCGTCATCGGGGATATCTTAGTGGTACAGACCATGAAAAAGACCCAATTCACCATAGAAGAATATTCGAAACGCCACCACGGCGGTTATCTGGGAGAAAAATCAAGGTCACTATGCGAAAAGTAATCGGTATCGGAGAGACCATCCTCGATATCATCTTTCGAGGTGAACAGCCTTCCGCAGCCGTGCCGGGAGGCTCCGTGTTCAACGGCATCGTGTCCTTAGGAAGGATGGGAGTCAACGTCGGTTTCATCAGTGAGACCGGCAATGACCGTGTAGGGAATATCATCCTGCAATTCATGCGTGAAAACAACATCCCAACCGATCATGTGAATGTATTTCCCGACGGCAAATCACCTGTATCGCTCGCTTTTCTCAATGAGCAAAGTGACGCTGAATATATCTTTTACAAGGACTACCCGAAGCAACGTCTGGATGTGCTGTTTCCCAAGTTGGAGGAGGATGATATTGTCATGGTAGGCTCATATTATGCCTTGAATCCGGTATTGCGGGATAAGATTCTCGAGTTATTGGATCAGGCGCGTGAGAAGAGAGCCATTATCTACTATGATCCGAACTTCCGTTCTTCACACAAGAATGAAGCGATGAAACTGGCCCCTACCATTATCGAGAATCTGGAATATGCAGATATTGTGCGCGGTTCTTTGGAGGACTTCCTCTACATGTATAATATGCAGGACGTAGACAAGATATACAAAGATAAGATAAAGTTCTACTGTCCCCGTTTTGTCTGCACTGCCGGTGGCGACCAAGTGTCTTTGCGTACCAACCTGGTCAGCAAAGAATACCCGATAGAGCCGTTGGAAGCCGTCAGCACCATCGGAGCCGGTGATAACTTTAACGCAGGCCTGATCTACGGACTGCTTAAATATGATGTCCGTTACCGCGACCTGAATAACTTGAATGAAGAGATCTGGGATAAAATCATTCAGTGCGGAAAAGACTTTGCCGCCGAAGTTTGCCACAGTTTCAGCAATTCGGTTTCGGTGGAATTCGCAAAGGGATACCGATAACGGGAACACACGTAAATTACTATTAACTTTGGCTAATTATAGCAAAGGAATTACCACATCTGCCGGTAATTCCTAACTTTGCGTATATGATTCACCCAGACAAAGAAACTATGTACAAGAACCTGTTAAGCTGGCTTACCATTCTATTGGTGCTTCCATCCTGTTCCGACACCCCGCCGACCATATCAGTGGTATGCGAAGAAAACAATGTAGGAAACTGCGTCATCAAATGGGAGACCACTCCTTTACTGAAAGGGCGGGTACAAGTATACGCTTCCACTTCTCCTACATCGATTCCGGAAGATTCTCCGGTGGCAATGAGCAATATCTCCAGCGGTAAGATGACAATTATAACGGAGGACCCGTCCCAGCGTTATTACTATCTGATGGTGTTCAACAACAAATACCGGGTCAGAGTGGCTACCCGTAATGTCAATATTCCCGGCATACAGAACTTCCGTGACTTGGGAGGATATAAATCTACTGATACGGGGAAAATCATCAGTTGGGGTATGCTTTATCGTTCCGCACAGATAGACAGCATTTCCCCCTGCTCACGACGGGAACTCAAAAACATAGGGTACGAACCATCATCGACCTCCGTTCGGAAGAAGAACGCCATAACTACCCGCAATTGAGTGATAACGAATTCAAGATTGTGCATATACCTATTCCGACAGGCAATATGGAAAGTATCTTGCAAGGAATCCAGAAAGAGAAAATAAAGAGTGACACCATTTACCGTCTGGTAGAACGGATGAACCGTGAACTGGTAGCAAATTATCAAAAAGAGTTCAAGGAGGTGTTCAACGTACTTCTCAATCCGGACTGTTATCCTGCCGTGATTCACTGTACCTCCGGAAAAGGACGGACAGGAGTAGTGTCGGCCTTACTGCTTGCTGCATTAGGGGTGAATGAAGACGTGATTATGTCCGATTACCGTCTAAGCAACGACTATTTCAATATACCCAAAGCCTCAAAATACGCCTACGAGCTACCGGTAAATTCACAGGAAGCAATTACCACCATCTACTCGGCCAAAGAGGACTTCCTGAATGCCGCCAAAGAACAAATTGAGTCGGAATATGGAAGCGTTCAAGCCTACTTGAAAAAAGGAATCGGACTTTCGGCAGAAGAAATAGAGCAGTTACGCAGTATATTGTTAATAAATTGACTATCTTTGCAGCCGAAATAAAAGATATACAGAGATTTAATGAAGACATTTGAAGAGCTTGGCGTTTCTCCGGAGATACGTAGAGCAATTGAAGAGATGGGATATGAGAATCCCATGCCGGTACAAGAGGAAGTGATTCCGTACCTTTTAGGAGAAAATAATGATGTAGTAGCTCTTGCACAGACAGGAACAGGTAAAACAGCCGCATTCGGTTTGCCCTTGCTCCAACAGATTGACGTAAAAAACAGAATTCCACAATCACTTATCCTCTGCCCTACCCGTGAGCTTTGCCTCCAGATAGCAGGTGATCTGAATGATTATTCCAAATACATTGACGGACTGAAAGTGCTGCCTGTATATGGCGGTTCTTCTATCGACAGTCAGATACGCAGCTTGAAAAGGGGGGTACATATCATTGTCGCCACTCCCGGACGTTTGCTGGATTTGATGGAACGCAAAACCGTATCTCTATCGACTATCCGCAACGTTGTGATGGACGAAGCGGACGAGATGCTGAACATGGGATTTACGGAAAGTATCAACGCTATTCTTGCCGATGTTCCGAAGGAGCGTAACACATTGCTTTTCTCGGCAACGATGAGCCCGGAAATCGCGCGTATTTCAAAAAATTACCTGCAGAACGCAAAGGAAATCACGATTGGTCGTAAAAACGAAAGCACCAGTAACGTAAAGCACGTTGCCTATACGGTGCACGCCAAAGATAAATACGAAGCGCTGAAACGCATCGTTGACTTTTATCCGCAGATCTACGGTATCATCTTCTGCCGCACACGTAAGGAAACTCAAGAGATTGCAGACAAACTGATGCAGGAGGGTTATAACGCCGATTCACTGCACGGTGAACTTTCGCAGGCGCAACGCGATGCTGTAATGCAAAAATTCCGTATCCGCAACTTGCAACTGCTTGTCGCTACGGACGTAGCTGCCCGTGGTCTGGACGTGGACGACCTGACTCATGTCATCAATTATGGATTGCCGGATGACACGGAAAGTTATACCCACCGTAGCGGTCGTACGGGACGTGCCGGAAAGACTGGTACTTCTATCGCTATCATCAACCTCCGCGAGAAAGGAAAGATGCGCGAGATAGAGCGCATTATCGGCAAAAAGTTCATTCCGGGCGAAATGCCAACGGCAGCCGGAATCTGTCAGAAGCAGTTGCTGAAAGTGATTGACGAGCTTGAAAAGGTGAAAGTCAATGAGGAAGAGATTGCCGAGTTCATGCCGGACATTTACCGCAAACTGGAGTGGTTAAGCAAGGAAGACTTGATTAAACGCATGGTGTCGCATGAGTTCAACCGTTTCGCTGAATATTACCGTAACCGTGCCGAAATAGAGATCCCGACCGACAGTCGCGGAGAACGTGCCGGACGGGGTGATCGCAAAGAAGGTGGTTTCGAGAAAAGAAGCAGGAAAGCCGCTCCGGGCTTCAACCGTCTGTTCATCAACTTGGGTAAGACGGACAGTTTCTTCCCTAGCGATCTTATCGGTCTGCTCAACAGCAATACACGCGGACGTATTGAGCTCGGACGTATCGACCTGATGCAGAACTTCTCTTTCTTCGAAGTTCCGGAAAAGGAGACGATCAATGTAGTAAAAGCTTTAAGTCGCAGTAAATGGAACGGACGCAAAGTGGTAGTGGAAGTATCCAACGAAGAAGGAGGTAAAGAACGTGCCCCACGCCGTGAGAACAAGGATAGAAAGCCCAAAGAGGTCTCGGTAAAAGGCTCCAAAGCGGGCAAGAAAGAGAAGCCAAGCCGTGCCGAACGGGGATACGCAAACGCACGTGGTCCTAAAAAGAAGGATGATTGGCAGGCGTTCTTCAAAGACAAAGAGCCTGACTTCAGTGAAGAAGGATGGGCACGCAGAAAACCGAAGAAATAGATTCACCACAGATTACACGAATTAACACAGATTAAGAAAGGAGAAACGTTTTATTCTTTTCTTTCTTCAATTCACGTTTAATCTTCGTCCTAATCTGTGTTAATCCGTGTAATCTGTGGTGAAAAAGACTTCGGTATACATATAAACTGTTTTATTTGGCTATTTTCAACTCCTTGATAAGATTCCCTGCTTTTCCGTACTTTTCTATAATAAAAAGTACATAACGGATGTCTACACCTATACAACGTTGAAGCTCGGGTTCAAAGACAATATCACTGCTCATTGCTTCCCAATTACCATCGAATGCCAGTCCCAACAATTCACCCTTACCATTAAACATGGCACTGCCGGAATTTCCTCCCGTAATATCATTGTTAGAGATAAAGCAAACACTCATATCCCCCTTTTCATTAGCATATCTACCGAAATCACCGGAAGAAAACAGACTCAGCAGTTCCGGTTGGACAGCAAAGTCAATATCTCCGGCGTGCTCTTTCACCTTTTCAAAGATTCCTTTTACAGTCGTATAATAATCATAAACAGCCCCGTCAAAAGGTGAGTAACCGTTCACCGTCCCAAAGCTCAAACGCATGGTAGAATTAGCGTCGGGGTAGAAGTTACGGTCGGCATACATACGACGCATGGCAGCATTGAACACACGCTCCCCCTGTTCTATCTGCTCGGAAGCCTCAGAGATACTTTGATTCATCTCATAATACTTCACTATCAGATCGAGACTTAAAGCTACAGCCGGATCCTCAAATAAGTTATAGGTAGTATCCCGCTCCAAGAAACGTTTCAGACCTTTGGAAGAGGTTATTTGGGACGTGGCATACAGAGAATCCACATAGGCCTGAATGTTCCCGTTGTAAAGCGTATCAATCTTCTCATACATGGCAGGCAGATACTTCTTGTCTACTTTTGCCTGATATTCTTTGAGCATGGAAACAAAGACTTCTTTGTCAATGGCAAGATCCAGGTTGTCATATTTCTCCAATAGTTTCTTGATACGTGTAACTACCTGCTTCTCTTCCGCCTCAAAATCGAAATTCAAGATTTCCAAGGCAAGCTGAACCAGTTCAGGACCATTAATAAATGCTTCACCGAAATAGGCTAAGGCATGATTTGTCTCCCGACGACCGCTGTAACTCAATTCCAAAGAAGAAAAAAGACGAAGCAACTTTTCTCTTTCCGCCGGATGAGATTGAATCCATTCGCGAAGTGCAGCCTCAGCCGCCCGTTTCTTTTCCAGAACTTTCAAATGCTTGATAGCCTTGTTTGTTCCAATGCTGTTTTTCCAGTAGTTAGAGCTCTCGTCGTACTTTGAAGCATACTTGATACGAATATCCGGACGATGGTCCATCTCCCGCTTCCAGATAGCCTGTTTCACTCCACGCACATCAATCATAGCCTGATTAATGCCGTTCATCATTTCTTCGATACCGTACGAAGAAAGATAGCGTTCCGTACTTCCCGGATAACCAAGCGTCATACAGAACGAGCCTTCCCTATAGCCGTCCAAAGAGATAGGAGCTACATATTCGGGGTGATAGGGAACGTTTTCGGGGGAATAGTCCGCCGGACCGTTCTGGGCATTGGCGTAAATACGGAATACGCTAAAATCACCAGTATGACGCGGCCACATCCAATTATCCGTATCCCACCCGAATTTACCGACAGAAGAAGGAGGAGCAAAAACCAGGCGTACATCATTATAATCCCGATAGACGGAAAGCCAAAATTCATTTCCCGCATAATAAGCGTCCACAACACCGGTCAGGGTAGAATCCTTTTCGGAAACTTCCATTCCGATTACATTCATGATAGAGTCGACGGCTACCCTGCGTTCCGCTTCTGTTCTGGCATATTTGGCAGCAGACAGTACCCGCTTGGTAACATCTTCCGTGCGAAGCAGAAAACGGACATACAACTCCGGATTCGGCAGTTCTTCTTGAAGGCTACGCGCCACGAAGCCATCTTTCAGATAATCGTGCTCCACCGAAGAGTGTTGCTGAATACTGCTGAACCCGCAGTGATGGTTAGTAAAAACCAGCCCGTCGTCCGAGACCACCACTCCCGAGCAAAAACCTCCAAAGCTAACCACAGCATCCGCAAGACACGGTTTCTTCGGATTATAGAGTTTGCTTACAGGCATCTGCAAACCAAGATCTTTCATCACCCGTTCTGTCTGCTTGTTCTTTTTAAGGTTTCCCAACAACCACATTCCCTCATCGGCAAAAGCATTCGAGAGACAGATAGAAAGAAGCACGAGGGCGGTTAGTCTGAATTTCATGTTCTTATTTTTAGATTCATTATTCTGTAATCAGTCGCAACTGCTTGGCTCCCACCCTAGCTTTCAGCCATTCGCTGATTTTTTCTTTCTCGGCAACGGAGGGGCGTTTGGAGAATTTCAATACAGCCAATGTGACTGTATCCGTTTTCAACGAATCAATCCGTACCTCAAGTGAATGAGCAATGGAAAGAGTGGTGATGGAAGGATAAAGTACCTTCAACTCAGGAACCAGTTTACGGCTCATTGCATCATATGTCTTGTATTCTTCCAAAGTTTTCTCCAGTTGGGAGATCTTCACTTTCTGTTCCTGAAGCCGTTGCTCGCTGTTCTTGTAGAAGTCTTCCATCACCATAGCACGAATAGAAGACACATCTACCGCTTCATTGTTCATACCTTGCAATACAATTAACTTTGTATCGTCCAGCTTATATTCTTTCAATTTGCTGCGAGCGATGGAGATGGACGCATCCGGCACCTCAGAACCGATCAGAACAACGCGAACTTCTTTATGTTCATAACTGATCTTTTTGTCGAGTACCTGCGTATTGTCAAATCCCAGCTGTTCGTTAATAAAACGATTGGCTGCCGCTTCGTAGAAAGTACTTTTTATAATGCCGTAGGTCAGGTAAACAGCCGGACACATCGTCAGGATGACGATCAGAACAATGTACTTGCGTACGGTCTTCTCACGGGTTTTATCTACAAACTCTTTCCGTTGGAAGTGCATCACACGGACACCGAGAAAAGTAGCCAGACTGATAAATACGGAGTTGATGAAATAGAGATAGAAGGCTCCCAGAAAATAAATCAGATTACCGGACGCCAATCCGTATCCTGCCGTACAAAGCGGCGGCATTAATGCAGTAGCGATGGCAACTCCCGGAATCACATTTCCTTTTTCTTTGGTGGAAAGAGCTACAACACCCGCCAGACCACCGAAGAGTGCGATAAATACATCGTAGATTGTAGGTGAAGTACGCGCCAAGAGCTCTGATTGCGAACCGGCGATAGGAGCGAAAAGAAAAAAGATCGTTGCGGTCGTCACACTGAAAGCTGTCGTAATAAGGAAACTCTTCAAAGAGCGTTTCATCAGTTCAAAATCGTTCAAACCGACAGACAGTCCTACTCCCATGATAGGTCCCATCAATGGAGAAATCAGCATGGCACCGATGATTACAGCAGTAGAATTGACGTTCAAACCAAGTGACGCCATAAAAATGGCAAAGATTAGAATCCATAAGTTAGCTCCTTTGAACTCTACTCCCTTGCGGATAGAATCAACTGTTTCCAGTTCGTTATCCTTATCCTTTCTCAAGTCCAGATATTCGCCTAGAAAGGATTTGATGGCAAATTTATTGCGTTCATCTGTCTTCATGATTATTTCTTCTTTATGAATCGGTTAATAACAGGGATCTGACTTAACGGTAGATCGCGTTTGATAATATAAGCAACAAACAGTAATAAGAGTATCGTACGGAAAGCAAGACGGAGCGCAAGATTAGAGATAGGCACTTGTTCCCCGAGAATGTACAAAACGGCAGCTAACGCCACATAGCAACCGATTCCCCGCAGATCATACCCGATAGGGTATTTCTTCTGGCCGACAAAGTAGGACAGCAGCATAGCCACAGCATAACCGGTAAAACCGGCCCAGGCACAAGCCATATACCCATATATAGGAATCAAGAAAATATTCATCAGTACGACAATGAGACAAGCAATCAGCGAGAAGTAAGCTCCCCATTTGGTCTCATCCGTCAACTTATACCAGAAAGAAAGGTTGAAATAAATACCCATAAACATCTCGGCAATCATCACAATAGGAACTACACGAAGTCCCTCCCAATAATCACGGCCTATGACATACCGCAAAATATCCAAGTAGAACATCACCGCCAGGAAAGCAAGCACGGTGAAAATGATAAAGAACTTCATAGCCTGTGCATACATCTGTTTGTTATCCTTATCCTTGCTCTTACCAAACACAAAGGGCTCATAAGCAAAACGGAAGGCTTGGGTAAACATTGCCATAATCATGGCTATCTTACTGGTTGCCCCGTAAATGCCAAGCTGCACGGCTGCTTCAGCCTCATCCGGATAGACAAACGGAAAAATAATCTTATCGGCTACCTGATTCAAGATTCCGGCAATACCGAGAATCAACATCGGGAACGAGTAATAGAGCATTCGTTTCATCAAAGAACGGTCAATGCAATAACGGAAAGCACGAAATTCCGGTATTAGTCCCATCATCACCGTAAACGAACAAATCAAATTTATCAAGAAAGCAGCTCCTACATCCGTACCTTTCAGAACCACGAAATAAGTGATATTCAAAGAAATACTGATAAATATAAAGAGTAGCTTCAGCCCCGCAAACTTGATGGGACGTTTCTTATAACGCAGATATGCAAAAGGAATGGCTTGTATGGCGTCCATCGCAATCACGATGAGCATCATCCCTAAATACCAAGGATGTTCTCCATAACCGAATAAATCGGCAATAGGAGACAAAAACAGAAGGCAGAGAAGCAAAAAAGTAAGAGAGACACTGCTCACCATCAACAAAGAGGTAGAATATACCCGGTTCGGATCATCATCCCCCTTATTTGCAAAACGGAAAAAACCGGTTTCCATACCAAAAGTCAGCAATACGAGTAATAAAGCTACAATGGCATACATATTAGTGATTACCCCATAGCCACCGCTCGAAGCCGGAAGGGAGATCGTATAGATAGGCACCAACAGATAATTGAGGAATTTCCCTATAATACTGCTTGCACCATAAATTGCGGTGTCTTTTGCCAATGATTTTAATTCTGCCATTTTTATTAGTGATTAGTTGTTTGGTGGTCAATGATTAAACGATCATTAATCACCAAACAACGTTTTCTGGTTTCCGCTATAAAGACTTCTTCCCAAATGCTTATAAGCAAGCTCCGTCACTTCACGCCCACGAGGAGTACGTTTCATGAATCCTTCTTTTATGAGGAAAGGCTCATATACCTCTTCAATGGTTCCCGCATCTTCTCCTAAAGCGGTTGCAATAGTCGTCAGTCCCACAGGACCACCTTTGAACTTGTCTATAATCGTGCAGAGAATCTTGTTATCTATTTCATCCAAGCCGTATTTGTCGATGTTTAGTGCTTCCAATGCAAACTGAGCTATCTCCGTATCAATAGAGCCGGAGCCTTTCACCTGCGCAAAGTCACGTACCCGACGGAGCAACGCATTGGCTATACGAGGGGTTCCACGACTGCGGGAAGCGATCTCAGCCGCCGCACGTATCGAACAAGGCACATCCAATATAGATGCGGAACGACGAATTATGCTACTCAAGATATCATCATCGTAATACTCCAGATGCAGGTTAATACCGAAACGGGCACGAAGCGGAGCTGTCAGCAAACCACTACGTGTTGTCGCTCCAACCAACGTAAAAGGATTCAAATCAATTTGAATGCTGCGCGCAGAAGGACCTTTATCAATCATAATATCGATACGATAGTCTTCCATAGCAGAGTAAAGATACTCTTCTACTACCGGAGACAACCGATGAATCTCATCAATAAAAAGCACATCATTCGGCTCAAGACTAGTTAATACACCTGCCAAATCTCCCGGCTTATCAAGTACAGGACCGGAAGTTACTTTAAATCCAACTCCCAATTCGTTGGCGATAATATTCGAAAGAGTTGTTTTTCCTAATCCGGGAGGACCGTGCAACAGCACATGATCGAGTGCTTCTCCACGCAGGCGCGCCGCCTTCACAAAAATGCGAAGGTTTTCCACCACCTTGTCCTGTCCGCTAAAGTCTTCAAAGCTTAACGGACGGAGTGCATTCTCGAAATCCCGTTCTTTTGAAGTAAGCTGATGTTCGCGTATGTTAAAATCTTCCTGTTCCATTTATTTCTTGAAAGTAGGAGACAAAGATAGAGATTTACATTCATTTTCAGTATAAGAAAGACGAAGATTTAGTTTATTTGAAACGTAATAACTACTTTTGCACTATCTATATACACGTTATCAACTATGGTTCTAAATTACATTTGGATAGGATTCTTCGTCATAGCCTTTATCATCGCTCTTATAAAAGTGATTGTTTTGGGAGATACGGAGATATTTACGGCTATCATGAACGCTACATTCGACTCTTCAAAGACAGCTTTCGAGATATCGCTGGGACTTACGGGTGTACTGGCCCTTTGGTTAGGTATCATGAAAATTGGCGAGAACAGCGGATTGATTAATGCACTGGCCCGCTTTCTTAGTCCGGTGCTTTGCCGTTTGTTTCCGGACATTCCTAAAGGGCATCCGGTGTTAGGTTCCATCTTTATGAATATGTCTGCCAATATGCTCGGTTTGGACAATGCCGCCACCCCGCTAGGACTGAAAGCGATGAAAGAACTGCAAGAACTGAATCCGAAAAAGGATACCGCTTCCAATCCAATGATTATGTTCTTGGTGATTAATACTTCCGGCCTCATCATTATTCCGATCAGCATCATGGTATATCGTGCACAAATGGGGGCTGCACAGCCTACGGATGTATTTATTCCTATCCTGATAAGTACTTTCATTTCAACTTTAGTCGGAATTATAGCAGTCAGCATCGCTCAAAAGATAAACTTAATCAATAAACCAATTCTCATTTTAATGGGTGTTATCTGCCTTTTCTTTTCGGGATTGATCTATCTGTTTCTAAGTGTATCGCGGGAGGATATGGGCACTTACTCTACTCTGATAGCGAATATTCTGTTGTTCAGTGTCATCATCCTGTTTATTTTAACGGGAGTCAGAAAGAAGATCAATGTATACGATTCTTTTGTAGAAGGAGCCAAAGAAGGATTTACGACGGCTGTACGCATCATTCCTTATCTGGTTGCTTTTCTGGTAGGAATTGCAGTGTTCCGCACTTCGGGAGCAATGGATTTTCTGGTGGGAGGTATCGGCTATATAGTAGGTCTATGTGGGGTTGATACAAGCTTTGTCGGAGCCTTGCCTACTGCACTGATGAAATCACTTAGTGGCAGCGGTGCAAACGGCCTGATGATTGATACGATGAAAGAACTAGGGCCGGATTCATTTGTCGGGCGTATGAGCTGCGTCGTACGCGGAGCTTCAGATACCACATTCTACATTTTGGCCGTTTATTTCGGCAGTGTGGGAATTACCAAAACTCGTAATGCGGTAACCTGTGGTCTGATTGCAGACTTTTCGGGTATCATAGCCGCTATCTTAATCAGTTATTTATTTTTCTTTTAAATCATAACATTCAATTATGGCTGTAACTTATCAAACAGAAGGCGTAAAAATGCCTGATATCAAGAAACGTGAGACTACGGAATGGATAAAAGCCGTAGCAGCTTCTTATGGAAAAAGACTCGGTGAAATCGCTTATATCTTCTGCTCGGACGAAAAGATTCTGGAGGTAAACCGTCAATATCTGCAACATGACTATTACACGGATATCATTACTTTCGATTATTGTGAAGGCGATCGTTTATCAGGTGACTTATTCATTAGCCTGGACACAATACGCACTAATGCGGAGCAATTTGGTGCCTCTTATGATAACGAACTGCACCGTGTCATTATCCACGGAATTCTTCATCTTTGCGGTATTAACGATAAAGGACCCGGAGAACGGGAAATTATGGAAGCTGCGGAAAACAAAGCATTAGCTATGCGACAAGTGTAAGCAAGCCTCAACAGGAAACGGTTTCAAAAAGTAATCAGTTTACTAAAACATACTATACTGTAACATACACTAACTATAATGAAGACGCCCCATCGTAATCACTACGACGGGGCGTTTTCATTAGCAACGGAATTGCTAACACTATTTATTCAAGAGAGAGAAATTTATTATTTGATCTCTACCGCTTTATTTATGCGATAAATTAAAAGTTCATAATGTGAACGATCAGCCTCAGGCATAACCGCAATACTCTTTTCCAACATCTCTTTCGTACGCATCAACATATCAAAATAATATGCAGCGACTTTGGTCTGATTCGTATAAATAGGCGGAATGGATGAGAAACCACTTACTTCTTCAGGAGTCTGCAAAGAATGCAGATAGTGCTCTACATTTTCTCCTTCACGCAAAGCAGCCAGACTGATCTCCGATTTCCGGGTATCTGCAAATGACGTCTTTGAAGCCTTAAAGCTACCAATAGGCGCAGTCACTGTAGAGGTAGCAATAATACTTTCCAGAAAAGCAGTCTGCAGAGCCTTCTCAACATTATCCAACGTACGACGTTTCAAAGTTCCTTCCCATACTACATTATAAATGTCATCCAAATATTCAGAAGCCGTATAAGCCGTTTCCGGGAAACGTTCCGTACACACTTCGATATAAGGCAAACGATTAAAGATATTCTTGAAAATTTCCAAACGCATCATATCTGCCTTCTTATCAGCAATTGTGAAATCTGTAGCACGAGCTGCACTCTCTATCCAGTCCAGATCTTTTGCCAGACTCAGCACCCTGTCCAATGCAGCCTTTTGCTTCTCGCGGTCTACCATCGAGTAACTCGGAAGCACATCTTTCTCACGAATATCGTTCAGATAAATACCACCGACATACGAAAGAACCGCATATACACGACTGTTCAACCGATCACAAAGTGCTGAATATACCCGCTTACGCATTGTCATGTCCTTGTCCCCTTTTGAGAACCAAGTATAATAATTCTCACAACCGGTACGGATATTGGAAAGCATATAATCAAATGACTTCAAATGATCGTCTCCCAAGCCTCCACGACTATTACGCGGATCCGAATCAAAACGGGGCTGACTACGGATATAAGCATAATGAGGATCCCCTGTGTGTTGACGGATCCAGCTATCCAACGTTGCTTTTTCTTCTTGCAATGAAGAGGCATAAATAGGCTGATACAGATATTTGATAACCAATTCATCATACGGTCCAGGGTTCGTATTGACCAAACGCACTCCTTTCCGGACATCATCAGCCGTAGCCACATCATTAATCACTACCCCACCCATCACAGAAGAGGCTAAACCATACTTTTGCGTAAAGCTGGCAGAACGCAAAGAGTCTACCGGATAAGCAACAGAAGCTCCCCAGTTCGCTGCAAGTCCTAATCCTGTTCCTACCGCCTGAGCAATAGCAGCCTGAATCAGTTCACCCTGCACTTCTTGCGGAAAAATAACAGTACGTACACGAGGATCGGTTGCCACAGTTGCCGCAATACGGTCTACATACTGTACACTGATCAAGTTCGCATTAATCAATATAGAAGCATTCAAAATCTCACCGGTACGAGCATCAGAGTGAAGAGTGGTTTGTGCAGTATTCATCCATGAAGCAGAGTAACGGATGGTCATGCAATCCAAACTGTGTGCATTAAACAAAGTATCATTCTTAGGAAACTCTTTCACACAAATCACATTCTTAAAACCAATTTTTTCAAAAGCCTTATTCCAGGATTCCGCTCCGGCTTTAATATAAGGATGCCACTTGACGGGTAGTAAGCTATCAATATAGAATACTAATTGTTTCTTCGGTTCCACCAGTTCACCCCGACGGTAAGCAGCGGAATCCGAAGGCTCAATCCGCCAACGTTTTGCATAACGTATATTCTTCACCTCTTGCCCCGCCCCGGCGAAGTCACTTTTCAACTGTGTAGTCAATCCAAGACGTGAATCTGCCAAACGGGGAGTCATAGGCTCTTCCGGCAAAACACATAACATCTTATTTACCACAGCCGTCAACGGAACATTCTCATACATACTATAAGCTCCCATCAAAGTGTGATTCACCTTATATGCCAATTCTTCACGAACGGTAATATTATCTCCGGAAGCGGAAACGCCCAAAACAGACGATTTATCAGATTCCAAAGAGTGGTCGCGAGATACAAAACCATAATAGCCGTTAGCAGAAGTCGATGGGAAAGGTTTGGTAAAAGCCGAACCTTCCAAGAATAAACCTTTCATATTCACTACAAGAGCGGAACTATCCGGCGTACATGCCAACACTTTAAAGCTCTTGAAGATACCCGGATTATGTGAATGATTCAGTGCACGGGTAATATCAGAGTCACCACTCGTATTGACAGGTTTGCTCAACAAAGGCATACGCGCCACGATTGTCGAATCGATCATCTCAAAACGCAGACGTACATCTGTTCCGCCCAGTTGTCCCGGTGCACCTTCCCCACCGTCACTCGTGTTTTCTATAGAAGAAGTCAGCAACAGTTCCCGTCCTAACATAGCAACCGGAAACTCAACATACACTTTATCTTCCACCTTATGAATAGTCATCAGCCCATGAGCTGTCTGCACTTTCTTGTTCTTGAAAAGCTTCTGATAAGGTGTCAGCACTTCTTTCTTTTCCTCTTTTTTCTTCTTTTTAAAAGGCCAGATCGCATTTCCGTCTTGTGGCAGGCAACACATAAAAAGAAGCAATAAACAAAGTATCTTACTATATCTATTTCTCATACTTCCTATCATTTTAATGCCTGGTCAATTTTGTACAACAATAAGCGATAATGGCGTTGCGTATCAGCAGAGCCGGTAGAAGCACTTGCTGCAACCAAGCTACGGATTTTCTTCAATTCGCCGAAATAAACATGTTCCATCGGTTCCAACGGAGCCTTCAAATCAACATCATCCTCAAAACCGCTAATTTCTTCCAAACGGGCTGCCTGCATTTCAGCATGCTTATTATTAAAGCATCCCATAAATTCTTCCGAGACGATGCCAAAACGCTCACGAGAAGCAGCCTTCAACCATTCAGGAATCTCAATAATACCATACATATCCGTAATACCTTTACGAGTCGCATTTTTAGCAACTCCGGTTACAGATCCTTCTATCAGTTTTGTCAGATAATTCATCTGCAGACGCATCTCCGTATCTGTCAAAGTTTTACCAGCACGTGTCGGTGCCCATACAAAACGTTCGATATCTGCCAGATATTCTTTTTGAGTGTAAGGAGCGGATGTCGCCTTATCCGAACAGATAGAAACAGCACCACAACGAGATAAGATACCATCAATAATCGCGTTCTCCATTTGCATAGCTACAGAAGTACGGATAGGAAACTCTTTCAAAGTCTCATTCGCATCCAACCAAGAAAGATCTTTCAACTCATTCAACAAGAAATTCAACGCTTTCTTCTGTTGCTCTTTCGACACAGTCTGGTAACTCGGACGCTGATCTCCGTCATAACGTTCATTCAGATAAATACCTCCGATATCAGCTAACACGAAGCTTAAATAGCGTACATATCCATAGACAACTTCATCATATAAAGCAGTACGGAACTCAAAATCCTTATCTTTGTCTGCTACCCATTCATTAATATGTTTCAGGATATATTGCAGATTACGACGTCCATATTCTGAAGCTTTCACAGGATCATCTCCCAAATCTTCTTCTACGGAACTCGGATCGAAGCGACGTTTAAACTGCTGCTTACCATAACGATACTTGGGATCACCCGATTTCTCACTGATCCATTTGTCCAGTATGGGAATTTCTTCTTCAGATGTTTTCGCCTCAAATATTGGTTTATACAACCAGGAGATCGCATAATAATCATAAGCACCAAGTTCAGGAGGTGTCATACGTACCCCTTTCTCCTTATCGCCCGGCTGTGCTATATAGTTATTACGCGCATAATCCATGATAGAATAAGTCGTTCCATACTCCTGAGTAAATTTCGGATCACGCAATGACTCTACAGGAATGGAAGAAGAACCCGCCATATTATGCATTAGAGACAGAGTGTGCCCTACCTCATGAGAAAGCACGTAAGCGATACAGTCTCCCAACAAGTCTTCACGCAACACTACGTCACGAACTTCTTTATCTGCCGGGGCAGTCTGCAGAAAACGCCAGTACTGAACCAACTGCACAATATTATGATATACCGTTACTGATGCATTTATGATCTCTCCCGAACGAGGATCAATCCAAGAAGGTCCCATTGCGTTGGCTACAGTAGAAGGGGCATAACGGATACAAGAATATTTGATGTTTTCCGGATCAAAGTTAGGATCGTTTTTAGGAAAATCCTTTGCTATAATCGCATTCTTAAAGCCAATCTTCTCAAATGCTTTCTGCCATACCTCAACTCCTTTATGAATGTATTTATTCCAACTCAACGGGAATGCATCATCAATATAGAAAACAATAGGCTTTTTAGGTTCTACTAACTCTCCACGCAGATATGCGGCAGAATCCGACGGCTCCAGATTCCAACGATGAGCAATATGGCGAGTACGCAATCCGCGTCCTTCGGAAGCAAACTCAACAATAGAGTGTTCGAAAATACCAATACGCGGATCGGCATAACGATGACGCATCGGCTTTTCCGGCAACAAGATAAAGCTACGGTTCATCACAGCCGAGAAAGGCATATTTTTTACCGCATAACCTCCTTTAGCCCCTACACTTACTTTATAAGTCAACAAGGAACGGACACTGACATTGTCTTCAAAACCTTTGATGCCCTGTATAAAGGAGCTTTCCTTCTCAAAATTCTTATCAATGTTCGCTCCCATCATTTCTATCAATGAATAAGGAGAGAAAGGAGAGAGCATCTTCTTATCGCTCAACAGATAGCTGGTCATATCAAATACAACCGCAGTACTGTCATTATTGTAAGCCTTTATCTCGAAAGTTTCGGCAATAGCCGGCATTGTACTACTCTGCAAACGTTTTTTTATTTCCCGATCATCCGAAAACTGTCCTGCCTGCACACGACGCAATGTGATCGTTGAATCACGCTGCACAAAACGAATCAAAAAAGGATCACTAGACTTCTCACCTACACATCCAAACTGATTATCCGTTGTTTCTGCAATTGTAGATCCCAACAGGATATCACGGTTGAGCACTTTGAGCGGCAACTCAAAATAAACTTTATTATCAAACTGATGAAGAGTAATGAAACCTTTTGCTGTCGTGACTTTCTTGCCTTTGAACAGTTTGTCATACTTAGTTTCTTTCTTCTCTTTCTTTTTTGTCGTAGCTTCCGTAGAAGCTTTCTTCTTGTTTTTCTTCTTGGCTACGGCGGGGGTGATCATAGCCCCGCATAATGCGACCAAGAGAAATAAATAGATTTTTCTCCGCATATAAATATTTTAATTTTTAATAATTGATTTATATCCAGTTGGCGGCTTGCTTCCACTTA
>OJPI01000424.1_pt1 | contig 33009 bp, 26 predicted proteins | sample 1598461 | NCBI WGS metagenome assembly OJPI01 (sample SAMN03922483, study PRJEB24848) | human gut metagenome | isolation source: stool sample | host: Homo sapiens | place: Germany | collected 2011-05 | reverse complement strand
CATATTTATGCTAATTATCGTTAACCGTAGTCAGTTTTCGTATTATAGTTCATAACACTCTTTTCCACGGAATGTAATGTTGCTGAAGTCGTTGAAGGAACGATTAAAGAGAAGGACATGGTATATGCCTTCCGGCAAACGTATCTTGTCTCCCGAACGGTCGCCCAAAAGGAATACTTTCGGTTCGCCGCCTGTTTGCGGATAAAACAGGGCGGTGGCACCGAAATCCGCTTCTTTACTGTCCAGTCCGGATAAACTCCAGTCGGCACTGAGGCTGATTTCGGCTACTTCATAGTAGGTCAGTTCGCGGCGTTCGCAGGCAAGGAATGTGATGTGCAGGAATACGATGCACAGTAATGGAAAGGTAGCGGGGTATTTGTGTTTCATTTTATGCCTCCTTCCTGTGTTTTCTGCTTGCGGGCAAGCAGCCATATAAGCGAGACTTTGGCTTTGGTAGGGCCAAACCATGTATAACGGCCGTTCTCTTGCCATTGCAGGGTCTGGTAATTGTTGCGGGCATGGTAATGACGGTAGTCTGTGCGCAGCAACCCTATACCTATATTGAATTCCAAATGCAGGTGGCGCGAAAGTTTGTGGGCATAACCGTAGCTGAATCCTGCTGCTATGAAAAATTCGCCCTGATAGCCATTGGTTTTCCATTGCAGGTCGTATTTGCCGCCTCCGGCATACAGACCGACGAAATGTCCTGTCAGTATGTCTTGTCGCTTCCGTTGTCTGTATAACTGCGGCCAATAGCGTACTTCGAGTCCGCCCGCCATGATTTCAAGGCAGTATTTATCACCGTCAAGCAGCCACCAGGGAAACATGTATTCTCCGTTTACCGACCAATGTCTGCCTATAGGTATTTCAATCTCGAAGTTGGGAATCAGCGCAACGTCAAATAGCAGGTTGGTCTTCAGGGCGAACAACGGGTGTGTGGCGGGATGTCCGGAACCGGAAGCAGGCAGAAACCTGTCGGGAATTTCCATGCTGGCCGGTAGCGGATACTCTACATTCCGAAAGAGATTCGGGACGGTATCTTGAAGGCAAAGGTATCCGGGGTATGCCGGAAGACGTACTGTTTTTTCCCAATCTATCTGCAGGATGGCCGAACGCAGGCTACGTAATATCCGGGCACGGATATACGGGTGGATGGAGTCACTCTCCAGCAGCTTTAGGGCTTTTTTACGTTGGATGCCGGTATTGCTGTTGTCGATGATGTACAGTATCTGCCCACGGTGGGGGAGATGGCGTCTTTCATCGACAAGACGCCGCAGTCCTTGCTAGTTTTCTCCTTGCGGACAAGTGTGTATGCGGCAGGTATCGATATGGGGAAATTTACGTATCAGATAGTTTTTGATGTTTATCGCTCTGCGTTCTGCCAATTGCTCGTTGTAGGCGGTATTGCCATCGGGAGAAGCAAAAGCGAGGATATGTATGGAACTTATCTTTTGTGAAACGGTATCATGGCTGGAAAACAGGCTGTCCAGAGCATTGAAGACATGTATATTATCCATGTATCCGCTGTCGGGCAACGTCCGGTCGAAACGAAAATGAAGTTCCATCGGTTGGGCGGGAACATACGTTCTTCTTTCTTGCTGGGCATGGCAATATGGAATGATTATAAAAGGTATCACCCAGCCAATAATAATGCTTTTCGCACTTTTATTAAGAACATTCATAAGACGAATGGTTTGGCCGCTGTCGAAAAGATTGTTACATTTTTCCGATAAACATTGCTGTGTGGAGCGGCTGTATATATTTGTTTGTTTGCTTTGCTTGTCCGTATTATCTCTGAATACGACGCTTATAGCAACAAATATATAGTATTTTTCTATAGATGGTTTTATTTTTACCAAAAGATTTTAAAAAAATGCGCTTTTTCGTGGAAAGGATGTTTTGGGGGACGGTATAACGGGGCTTGCTGGTAGCAAAACAGGGAAAATGCTTCTGATAAAACATTTTCCCTGTCGAGTATAAGGAGTGTCGCTTGGGAGGCGAATAAATAATTTTACATTTTGTTGGTAGGGTGCAAGAGTATCCGTTATTTTATTCTTTGCCGGCCTCCTTATATATTTTCTAATTGTCTGTAATCTGATATATGTACGTTTTCATTTCAGCAGCGTTCCCGTTGCCTTTAAATAAGTGATGTAGTTCAGGTACAGCCGGAAACGTGCATCGACTTTGGTTTCGTACGCCTGCTGCCACAGAGCTTGCGCTTCCAGGTGGTCGGACAGGGTTTCCAGTCCCACGTCGTATTGGCTGCGGCTCACTCTCATGTTCTCTTCCGCCTGTTGCAGGGAGCGTTCGGCAATGGTGCTTTCCAGCCGGGCTTCGTCGAGGTTGTTGACGGATTGTGCCAGCTCAAGCAGCATTTGTTCGTTCATGTTCTCCTGTTCGAGGCGCGCCTGCTCCAGTTTGGCTTTGGCTGCACGTACTTTATTGCTGTTTGCACCGAAGTGGAAGAGCGGTACGCTTACGTTCAGAAGCACAGAGAAGCTGCCGCCGTCGAACAGGTTTTGGTCGCTGATTTCCAAGCCGTGGATGTAGTCGTACGAACCTTTCACGCCGATTTTGGGCAGGAGTTCGCTGCGGTTCAGTTTCACCTGCTGCTTGGCGATGGCCACTTGCTGGTTCAGTATGGCATATTCGGGGCGGGCGGAGATGTCGGCTGTTTGCAGCCGGATGTCCTGTGCCACTTCGGGAAAAGTATCGGCGGTGCGTATATCTGCCGTCAGCGGTTTGCCGATGTAGTGGCAGAGGTTCATGGTGGCCAGGCGCAGCGCATTGTCGGCCTTGCGGATGTTGAGTTCGCTTTCGTTCAGCTTTACCTGCACTTTCAGCACGTCGTTCTGGGGCTTGAGGCCGTGTTTATGGGCGCTTTCCACGTTCTTCATCAGTTCCGTGAGCACGGCATTGTATTTGTCGGCCACTTTCTTCATCTCTTTGGCTTTGATGACTTGTGCGTATGCCTGCTCTGTCTTTACAATGACTTCCGAGGCTGTAAGCGTCTCGCTCAACTGTGCCATTTCCTTACCCAGCAGGGACATTTTGTATGCCGCACGGATTTTACCGCCCATGTAGAGCGGCTGTTCCACTTGTACGCCGCCCATATATACCATGCCTATCTTGTAGTTCAGGTCTATTCCGGGAAAGTAGGCGAACCCCTTGTTGGGAAGGAATTGCCCTGTGGCATCGGGCAGGAAAGTAGGCAGGTTGCCGCCGGCTATGCCGAGGCTGCCGTCTGATGTACTGTAGATACCCGTACCGCTGAGGCTGAAGTTGGGGAAGAAGTTGCCCTTATAGCTCTTTACGGTGTAGCGTGCACTTTCCGTTTGTCTGGCGGCTGCTGCCATTTCTTTATTGTATTTCAACGCCATTTCCCTGCATTGTTCCAGTGTCAGCGTCTCTTGGGCGGAGATGCAGGCAGCGGAGAGCAGGGCGGCGAGGATGAATGTTGTCTTTTTCATTATTGTTCGTTTTTTATATGAAAGAATAATGCGTATAGTACAGGGATAAACAGGAGTGTTATCAGCGTTCCGAATGTGAGGCCGCCCATGATGGAAGCCGCCAGCGAACCGAACATCGCGTCGGGTAGCAGCGGTATCATACCCAGAATGGTGGTCAGCGCAGCCATGGTCACAGGACGGAGACGGCTTTGGGCGCTGTCCACCAGTGCCGTAATGGGTTCTACCCCTTGGTTGAGCTGAAGGGTGATTTCATCCATCAGCACGATGCCGTTCTTGATGAGCATGCCTATCAGTCCCAGCGTACCCACGATTGCCACGAAGTTGAACGTCTTGTCTGTAAGCAGCATCACAGCCACCACTCCCACAAGCAGCATGGGCAGACTGCAGAAGATGATAATCGGCTTGCGGTAGTCCTTGAACAGCATGATAAGGATGGCAATCATCAGGATGATGGCAAGCGGGAAGTTCTTGAACAGATACTCCATGGACTCGTCGCTGGCGCTCTTCTCTCCCTGCCAATGCAGGGTATAGCCTTGCGGAAGTTCTATCTGTTCTATCCGGCGGGCGATAATCTGCCTTGCTTTTTCGGTCTCTATGCCGGGAGCGGGAGAGCATTGCACGCGCTGGCTGCGCTGCCCGTTATAGCGTGGTACGACGGGGTCTTCCCAGCGGATGTCGATGCGCTTGCTGATTTGTTTCAGCGGGGTGCTTCCCATGAGGCTTTCCACCAGCTCTTCCTTGCTCAGCGTACCTGCCTTCAGTTTCACCATGGTTTCCTCGTTCAGCAGTCCGTTCAGCGAGGGCAGGGCGGAGAATACCTGCGTATTGCCGAGGTCTTCTATCGGCTTTCCTTCCTCGTCCAGACATTTCAGGTAGATGTTGTCGCGGTGGATGCCTTCGTAGAAGAACCCGATAGGTATGCCGCCGTTGGCGGAAAGCAGGGACATGCTTACATCGTTGCGGCTGAGACCCAGCGCGCGGGCGGCTGCCTGGTCGTACTCGATGGAGAGTACGGGTATCTGCGGTTCCCAGTCGGTGGTGATGAGGCGGACTTCCGGCGTGTGTTCCATAATGTACCGTGCGCTGTCGGCCAAGCGGTGCAGTACGGCAGGGTCGGGCCCCATAAACTGCGCTTCGATAGGGTACTTCTTGAACATCAGGTTGTAGCGTTTCAGGTTGATGTAAGCATCCGGATAACGCCGTGTCAGATATTCCTGTATCTCATCCATATTCTCTACCAGGTCGTCAGGAGAGGTGAAGTCTATAATCAGTTCGCCGTACGACAAGGACGGATTGGCGATGCTGCGCACCAGGTTGTAGCGTCCCGGCGTGCCACCGACAGAGGCGGTGACGTGGGTAATCTCCTTGCGTGTTTTCAGGTAGGATTCTATCTCCCTTAAATCGCGTGCCACGCGGGTGGAGTTATTGCCTTCGGGCAGCTTGTACTCCATGTAGAGCTGGTCGTACACCATATCGGGGAAGAAACCCTGCCGCATGTAGCCGTAGCCGAAAATGGAAAGTCCCAGCAGGGCGAGCATCGCCAGTACGACGCTCCAGCGATGTGCCAGTCCGAAGTAGAGGGCGGTGCGCAGCAGGGCATAGGTACGTCCCTTGTATTCGCGCTTTCCGGTGGCGCTGACTTCAACGGCAGGGTGCAGCTTGCGGTTTGCCATCAGCGGTACGTGCACCAGCGCCAGCACCCAACTCAGCAGTAAGGACACCGCCAGTACGATGAACAGGTCGCGGGTGTATACCCCGGCAGTGTCCGGCGACAGGAAGATGGGAAGGAAAGCGATGATAGCTATCAGTGTGGCGCCCAGCAGGGGCATTGCCGTCTGGCGACCGATGGCTGTCATTGCTTCCATGCGGTTTTTGCCGGCTTTCAGGTCTACCAGTATGCCGTCTACGATGACAATGGCATTATCTACCAGCATACCCATTGCCAGCACGAAAGCGGCAAGCGATACACGCTGCATGGTTCCGTCCGCCGTGTACAGGAACAGGAACGAACCGAATACGGTGACAATGAGGCTGATGCCGATGATGATTCCGCTCTTGAAACCCATGGCCAGCATCAGGATTACCACAACGATGATGACGGACTCTATCAGGTTGATAACGAAAGTACCCAAAGAGGCTCCCACACGTTCGGGCTGATAGAATACCTTGTGGCACTCCACGCCTGCGGGCAGGCGGCTTTCTTTCAGTTGCGCCAGTTTTTTCTCTACGGCAGCGCCCACTTTCACGATGTCCGAACCGCTGGAAGCTGCGATGAGGATTCCCTGCGCCCGTTCGCTGTCGAAGAACAGTTCGTTGCGGGTAGGTTCTTCGTATCCTTTCTCGATGCGGGCGATGTCGCGCATGCGGAGCTGGTCGTCGTCATGCCCTTGTATCAGCATGCTGCCTATGTCTTCCACTGTCCTGAACTTGTCGCTGACGGTGACGCGGATGCGGTTGTCGCCGTTGTCGTAGTAGCCGCTGTAGGTGGTCTTGTTCTGTCCGTTCAGGGTGGCGAGGACTTCGGCGGGCTTTACGCCGAGGTTTGCCATGCGGTCTTGCAGCAGGGAGATGTTGATGCATTCGGGACGTTTGCCGTACAGTTCCACCCGTTCTACGCCCGTCATGTCGCTTATTTCGCGCTTGATAAGCTCTGCGTAGTCGGACAGCTCCCGGTCGGACAGTCCGTCACCGGTCAGTGCGTAGAACATTCCGTATACATTGCCGAAGTCGTCTTTCACGATGGGGGTGCTCGCTCCGTCGGGCAGCAGGGCGCAGGCGTCGCTCACCTTGCGGCGCAGCATGTCCCAGCACTGCTCCACTTCATCGTCCGGGGTAATGGTGGTGAGTTCTACCTGTATCAGGGAGAGGTCGTTGTACGAGTAGCTTTCCACATTATCTATATTGCCCATGCTGCGGATGCTCTTCTCCAGCACATCCGTCACTTCCAGCTCTACCTGGTGGGCGGATGCCCCCGGATAGGTGGTTACCACCATGGCGAGTTTCACTTTTATTTCAGGGTCTTCCAGCTTGCTCATCTGGTAGCAGGAGAGGATGCCGCCTACAAACAGGACGGTCACCAGGAAGTAAACCAGATTGCGGTTTTTGAATGCCCATTTGCTTATATCCATAATTGCTGAGTTTTAAAGAAAAACAATGCTATAACAGTCCGCCGATGTTTGTGTCGCTGGCAGCAGGCAGAGGAGTCACGGTTTCTCCATCCTTTATGTGATGTATTCCTGCCGACACCACTTGGTCGCCGGGTTGCAGCCCGTCGGAAGCGATGATGCTGCGTCCGTTGCTCAGCAGGCGTACGAGGGTTACTTCGCGGCTGTGTACTTTGCTGTCGGACGGGTTGTATACGAATACGCAGGCTTTGCCGTCTTTTTGCAGGACAGCGCTGCCGGGTACGGAGAGGTTGCGTGAACTGTCATTGTTGCAAAGGATGGTAACCATGGTGTTCATGCCCGGAGAAGGAACGGGGCGGTTGTCTGTAACCAGTTGCAGGCGCATGGTGTAGAGCTGGTTCGCATTTGCTTTGGGGGTGACGCTGATGAGTTTCAGCTCATAGGTCTGTTCCGGATAAATGTCGAACGTACAGCGGTATCGGTCAAATTGCTCGCGTCGGATGTATTCGGCTGCCGGAAGGTTTATTTCCACTTCCGGGGCGCTGTTGCTTATCATGGACAGGACAGGCATTCCGGCTCCCACCGTTTCGTGCGCTTCAAACAGCCTTTTCTGTATATAGCCGCTGAAAGGGGCGTAAAGGCGGGTGTAGCCCAACTGGTCTTTGTGATGCCGGTATTTGGCGGTGATTTGTTTCAGTCCGTACACGGCCTTGTCGTTGGCATTGGGCGTGGTTCCGTTGTCTTTGTAAAGCGCCATTACGCGTTCCGCCTCTGCCTTAATCTGTTTGTATTCGGCCTCGGTGGCGTCCAGTTGCACCTGGTAGTCTGTAGGGTCCAGTTCGGCAAGCAGCTGTCCTGCCTGCACGCGGGCGCCGTCCTTTACATATATCTTCTGTATCGTGCCGCTCACTCTGAATGCGAGGCTGATGTCTTGTGCCGCTTTTACTTTTCCGGGATATTGCAGGCTGGTTTGCCCGCCGGCGGAGACAACCGTATCTGTTTTTACGGTCTGGTATTCTCGCGTGTCTTTAGCTCCATTGCTACAGGATAACAGCGAGTAGAGTGAGATGCTTGTTAAAATCCAATAAATTCGTTTCATAATTCAAGGTATATTAGTTTTGTGACAAAATTACTCAGTCTCTTCTATATATAAAAGGTTTATAAGCATTATAAAATGTTCTGTTTATGCCCTCTCTTTGTAAAAAACGGACATTTTCCTGTCTATTGTGTTCTCTGGTATTCGGCAGGAGTCATGCCTGTTATCCGTTTGAAGAACTTCGAGAAAAAGGAAGGGTTGGGAAAGTTCAGCTCGTCCGATATTTGGAATATCAACAGATTGCTGTGTTTCAGCAATACTTTCGCTTCAAGAATAACGGATTGGTTGATCCATTGCATTACCGTCTGTCCGCTTGCCTCACGTATAACGGTGCTTAGGTAATGAGGGGTCAGGCATAGCTTGCCGGCATAGAAGTCGACGGAACGTTCCTGCTTGCTATGCTCGTTTACGAGAGCTATGAAGCGCCGGAATATTTCTTCCTGGCGTGAAAGGCGCAGCGGGGTGGCGGTACGCGTTTGCTCGTAAGTATACTTGAGGTTGTAAAGCAGGGAAATGATGAGATGCTGTACGGTTTCGCGGCGGTAGGGCGAGGAATGGAGTATATTCCACAGCAGGGTAAAGAACATCTCCGTCTGTGTCCACTCTTTCTCGTTAAATGACAGCACAATGCCATTTCCCGTGTAAGTTTCCGACAAGATAGAACCGGGCAGGGCAGGCAGGAAATTGCGTGCGGGCATTATGATTTGAAAATCATAGTCGGGACTGATTTCCAGCAGTTCTATCAGGGCATTGTCGGGGATAATTATGATTTTGCGGGCGGATGCTTCGTATTCGATGAGGTTGATGGAGATTCGCCCTGTTCCTTGCAGGACACGGATAATCCGTCCTTCTTTGGTACGGTAGGGTTGTCCGGTATGGAACAATTTGCTTCCCATTTGCGTAAAACTGATGACCATCCCCAAGTCATCGTTTATGAAGCGGTACTCAAGATGATTGATGATGTCCGGTTTATGACGGATGTCATCGAATGCAACGCTTATCGGTCTGCTTTTCTCCATATCTATAAACAGTAAGTAATTCAGTGGCAAAGATAATAAAGTATCCATATCGTTTGTCTTTTTCGGTAAAAAGTCGTACTATCGGAACATCATTGCCGACAAATGGATTGTAAACATACTAAGCTGTGCGTCTATCTTTGCATTGTGCTAAATAAAATAAGAAACAGATATGGATGTAAAACAAGCAATTCTCTCTTTAGCCTTTCTTCTTACGGCTGCATTGGCTCATGCACAACTGACCTTGGACGAGTGCCGACGTCAGGCGCAGGCCAATTATCCGTTGGTGCGCCGGTACGGACTGATAGAAAAGGCATGTGAATATGATCTTTCCAATGCCGGAAAGGGCTATCTGCCCCGGTTCTCATTGTCGGGAAAGGCCACGTATCAGAGTGATATAACCCGGCTGCCCGTCGAGATACCGGGTATTGATGTAGAGACAGCTCCCAAAGACCAGTATCAGGTGATGCTCGAATTGCAGCAAACCATTTGGGACGGCGGGGATATCCGCAACCGGAAACGTCTGACACGTGCGGCATCGGATGTGGACATGGAAAAGCAGCATGTAGATATGTACGCATTGAACGACCGTATCAACCAGCTGTTTTTCGGTATCCTGCTGCTGGACGAACAACTGAAGCAGAACCGGCTTTTGCAGGATGATTTGGGACGGACGCACAAGCAGGTGTCTGACTATATGGCAAACGGTATAGCTACCCAAAGCGATTTGGATGCCGTCAGTGTGGAGCAGTTGAATGCCGGACAGCACCGCATCGAACTGGAAACATCGCGTCAGGCATACGTAAACATGCTTTCCGCTTTTATAGGAAAAGAAATCCCTGCCGGAACTGTTTTTCAAAAGCCTGCACCGGAAAGTACCGTCAGTGTGGCGGGTGGGATAAATAACCGTCCTGAACTCCGCCTTTTCGAGGCTCAGACAGAACAGCTCAGCGTGCAGGAAGCTACATTGAATGCAAGGGTAATGCCCCGTTTCGGGCTTTTTGTGCAGGGTGCCTACGGCAATCCGGGGCTGAATATGCTGAAAGATGAATTCAGTGCATACTATATGGCAGGTGTACGCATGTCGTGGAATTTCGGCAGCCTCTATACCCTGAAGAACGACCGCCGCAGGATAGACAACAGCCGCCGGCAGATAGAAACAAGCAGAGACGTGTTTCTGTTCAATACCCGTTTGCAGGCCACACAGCAGGATGCGGGCGTATTGTCCATGCGCAGGCAAATGGCGGATGATGATGAAATTATCCGCTTGCGTGAGAATATCCGTCGTGCAGCCGAGGCCAAAGTGGAGAACGGAACGCTGACCGTTACCGACCTGCTTCGCGAGATAACCAATGAGAATCTGGCATGCCGGACCAAGGCATTGCATGAAGTGCAACTGTTGATGAATATCTGGCAGTTGAAATACACTTTGAATAATTGAGATTTTAGAATTGATGGTAACAATAAAATCCTATGATATGAAATCATTTACATTATTTCCAGTATTGTTCTTTCTTGTCGCTTGCAGCAGCGGTACACCCGAATATGATGCTACGGGAACTTTCGAGGCTACCGATGTCGTAGTCTCTGCCGAAGCGTCCGGAAAGATACTCGGTCTGGATGTGGAAGAAGGTACTATTTTGAAAGCCGGGCAGGAAGCCGGCATTATCGACACAGTTCAGCTTTATCTGAAAAAACTCCAGTTGGAAGCCGGTGTTAAGTCCGTGGAAGGGCAACGCCCCGATATTCTGAAACAGGTGGCGGCAACCAAAGAACAAATCGTTCAGGCGCAACGCGAACGCGACCGTGTAGCCAATCTGCTTCGTGTAGGTGCAGCCAATCAGAAGCAGTTGGATGATGCCGAATCACTGCTTAAGGTACTCCGCAAACAACTTGCCGCACAAAACTCCACGTTGCAGAACAGCGACCAGAGTCTGACCTGGCAGAGTTCGTCGGTCGGTATTCAGGTTGCCCAGGTTGAAGACCAGTTAAAGAAATGCCACATCGTTGCTCCGCTGACCGGAACTGTCCTTGCCAAATATGCAGAAGCGGGAGAGCTGGCCGCACCGGGTACTCCGTTGTTCAAGATAGCTGATATGGAACAGATTTATCTGCGTGCCTATGTCACTTCCGAGCAACTGTCCGAGGTGAAGCTGGGGCAGAAAGTGACTGTATATGCCGATTACGGTAAAGATGTCCGGACTGCATATCCGGGAGTCGTCACCTGGATTTCGGACAGTTCAGAGTTTACTCCCAAAACGATTCTTACGAAAGATGAACGTGCTAATCTGGTATATGCCGTTAAAGTGGCCGTGAAGAATGACGGTATGTTGAAAATCGGAATGTATGGGGGAGTGGATTTATAATTCGTCATTCGATACCGTCATGGATTTTGCAGTAACTGTCGATAATGTTTTTAAACGCTACGGCCAGGTGGAAGCCTTGCAAGGCGTTTCACTGTCCGTCCGTCCGGGTGAACTTTTCGGAATCATCGGCCCTGACGGTGCGGGGAAAACGTCTCTGTTCCGTATTCTTGCCACCTTGTTGCTTGCCGATGAAGGCAAGGCTACGGTATGCGGGCTGGATACGGTGACGGATTATAAGGCTATCCGCCAACGGGTAGGGTATATGCCCGGACGCTTCTCTCTCTATCAGGATCTGACGGTAGAGGAGAACCTGAGTTTCTTCGCTACGGTTTTTCATACTACCATCGAGGAGAATTATGATTTGGTGCGTGACATCTACCGGCAGATAGAACCTTTCCGCAAGCGTCGTGCCGGAGCATTGTCCGGCGGCATGAAGCAGAAGCTTGCCATAAGCTGTGCGCTTATCCATAAACCGGATGTCCTTTTTCTGGATGAGCCTACTACCGGTGTAGATCCGGTTTCGCGCAAGGAGTTCTGGGAGATGCTTCGCCGCCTCAAAGAACAGGGTATCACCATCATTGCCTCTACTCCAATTGTGGACGAGGCGCGTCAATGCGACCGTATTGCCTTTATCAATGAAGGCCGGATACATGGCATTGATACTCCCGACTGCATTCTGAAGCAGTTTGCAGACATACTTTGTCCTTCGGAACTGTTGCACGAGAAAGCGGATAACCGTGAGAATTACGTAATAGAGGTGGACGGACTGACAAAACGTTTCGGTACTTTTACGGCTGTGGACCATATCTCCTTCAAAGTCCGTCAAGGTGAAATATTCGGCTTTCTGGGAGCCAATGGAGCCGGTAAGACTACCGCTATGCGCATGCTCACGGGGTTAAGTCGTCCTACAGACGGTAAGGCTTGCGTGGCTGGCTTTAATGTTGCCACCCAATCCGAAGCCGTGAAGAAGAATATCGGCTATATGAGCCAGAAGTTTTCTTTGTACGAAGACCTCAAGGTATGGGAGAATATCCGCCTTTTTGCCGGTATCTACGGAATACCCGAAGCCGAGATTGCTCCGAGAACAGATGAATTGCTTCAGCGCCTGGGTCTGGAAAAGGAACGTAATACGCTCGTAAAGAGCCTGCCGCTGGGCTGGAAACAGAAGCTGGCTTTCTCAGTCTCCATTTTTCATCATCCCAGGATTGTTTTCCTGGATGAACCTACAGGGGGTGTCGATCCTGCCACTCGCCGCCAGTTTTGGGAATTGATTTATCAGGCAGCCGACCGGGGCATCACCGTTTTTGTCACGACCCATTTTATGGATGAGGCGGAATATTGCGACCGTATTTCTATCATGGTGGACGGCGTAATCCGTGCGCTTGACACTCCCGACAGACTGAAACGGCAGTTTGGAGCCGCTACCATGGACGATGTGTTCCAACAGTTGGCTCGTGAGGCTGTAAGAACGGCAGACTGATACAGATATAAAATTCAAAACAGATTGTTATATAACCATGAAACAATTCATAGCTTTTGTCCGAAAAGAATTCTTTCACATCTTCCGCGACCGGCGCACGATGCTGATTCTGCTGGGTATGCCCGTTGTGCAGATAATCCTTTTCGGTTTTGCCATCACTACGGAAGTAAGGAATGTGCGTGTGGCCGTTCTCGACCCTTCCAATGATGCCGTAACCTGACGCATAATCGATCGTGTGGATGCCAGTGAGTACTTTACCGTTATCCGCCGTCTGCATTCTCCCGAAGAAGCAGAACGCTTTTTCAGGAGCGGTGACATTGATATGGCAATAGTCTTTAGCGAACGTTTCTCGGACAATCTCTATACCGGTGAGGCTGGAGTACAGATTATTTCCGATGCCACCGACCCTAATATGGCTACCATGCAGGCGGGATACGCCACAAATATCATCTCCATGGCCAGACAGGATATGCTTCCGCCCGGAGTACGCGTATCCGCCATTGTGCTCCAAGTCAAACTGCTTTATAATCCGCAGATGAAGAGTGCCTATAATTTTGTTCCCGGTGTTATGGGGCTTATCCTGATGCTGATTTGCGCAATGATGACTTCCATCTCCATCGTGCGCGAGAAGGAGACGGGAACTATGGAAGTGTTGCTGGTTTCTCCCGTAAAGCCGCTGTTTATCATTTTTGCCAAAGCAGTGCCGTACTTTGTGTTGTCATTTGTCAATCTGATTACGATTCTGCTGCTTTCGGTCTATGTCCTTCATGTTCCGGTTGCAGGCAGCCTGTTTTGGCTGGTTGCCGTATCACTGCTTTTCATTTTCGTATCATTGGCTTTGGGACTGCTTATCTCCACTGTTACCCGTACACAGGTGGCAGCTATGCTGGTATCCGGCTTGATGCTGATGATGCCCACTATGTTGCTTTCGGGAATGATATTTCCTATTGAGAGCATGCCTGCCATTTTGCAAGGTATTTCTACGGTGATTCCCGCACGTTGGTATATTCAAGCGGTACGCAAATTGATGATAGAGGGTGTGGATATATCACTGGTGCTGACCGAAATCGGTATACTGACTGTTATGGCGGTACTCCTGATAACCGTTAGCTTCAAGAAATTCAAAAACCGGTTGGAGTGAAGTTGTTCCGATTATAATTATTCACCGGCCGGCAAAGTCAACGTATCCGTGTGTTAAATATGTAAGATGTGTCATAACCGTAGAGCATAAACAGTAGTATCCTTATGATTAAATATCTGATAGAAAAAGAATTCAAGCAGTTGTTCCGCAACTCATTCTTGCCTAAGCTGATTTTCATATTCCCTTGTATGATTATGATACTGATGCCTTGGGCTGCCAATCTGGAGATAAAGAATATTAATCTCAATGTCGTCGATAATGACCGTAGCGTTGTGTCCCGTCGTCTGGTGGATAAGCTCGATGCTTCCACTTATTTCCGTCTGACAGCGTTTCCCGATACGTATGATGAGGCTTTGTACGGTATTGAGGCTGGTACGGCAGATGTTATTTTGGAGATTCCCCGTGATTTCGAGAAAGACTGGATAAACGGCAAAGCTCCCCGTCTGCTTGTTGCCGCCAATGCGGTGAACGGAACAAAAGGAAGTTTGGGCGGTTCTTATCTTTCTGCCATCATCGGTGACTATACCCGTGAACTGAAGTCGGAAATGGCTGTAAGACCATTGGCAGGCAAACTACTTCCTCGTATCGGTATTTCTACATTGAATCTCTATAATCCTACGCTGAACTATAAGCTCTTTATGGTTCCTGCACTTATGGTGATGCTGCTGACGCTGATTTGCGGCTTTCTTCCCGCCCTTAATGTAGTGGGCGAGAAAGAGGCGGGTACGATTGAACAGATCAATGTGACACTGGTCGGTAAATTCACGTTTATTACTGCCAAATTGATACCTTATTGGCTGATAGGTTTTGTGGTACTTACCATTTGTTTTGTCCTTGCATGGTTGCTTTACGGCATTCTGCCTGCCGGACATTTTTTCACTATTTACGGTTTTGCGCTGATATTTCTGCCGGTTGTATCCGGATTCGGTCTGGTTATATCCAATCATTCGGCAACGTTACAGCAAGCCATGTTCGTTATGTGGTTCTTTATGCTTGTACTTATTTTGTTGAGCGGGCTGTTTACGCCGGTCCATAGTATGCCCGAATGGGCGCAATGGATTACCCGTATCAATCCGTTGAGGTATTTTGTAGAGGTGATGCGTACGATATACCTTCGCGGCGGTGGTTTTGCGGAGTTGCTTCCCCAATTGGGTATCTTGTCCGTATTTGCTGTGGCAGCTAATGTTTGGGCGGTAAAGAGCTACAGGAAAAGTAATTGAGAAAGTCGGTAAGGTAATTTTCTCCTGATTGTTCCGTGAAAGCATGGTCAGTCATTCCTTTTTTCTATCTTTGCAGGCAAATTAATCAATACCTTATACCGAATGAACACGCAAAACTCTTATCTTGTTTCAAAGCCGCATTACGAGATACTCGACGGGCTTCGTGGCGTAGCTGCCGTAATGGTAGTCGCTTTTCATCTGCTGGAAGCGCATTCCGGCGGCAATCACTTGGAACAAATTATCAATCACGGTTACCTGGCTGTAGATTTTTTCTTTATGCTTTCCGGTTTTGTTATCGGTTATGCCTATGACGACCGCTGGAGCAGGATGAGCATCGGTACTTTCTTCAAGCGGCGTATTATCCGTTTGCATCCTATGGTGATAGTGGGAAGCATAGTGGGTGCGGTGTTCTTTTATTTTCAGGAGTCGTCCTGCTTTCCGGCTATTCAGGATACATCGGTAGGGACTATGCTACTGGTAATGCTGCTGGGGTGTACGCTGCTTCCGCTTCCTTTGAAATGGGACATTCGCGGCTGGACCGAGATGCATCCGCTGAACGGACCGGCGTGGTCGCTTTACTACGAATACATAGGTAATATTCTTTATGCATTGTTTATCCGCAAGTTCAGCAAGACAGCTTTGTCCGTTCTCGTTGTTGTGGCGGGATGTTTTACGGTGCATCTTTGTCTTACCGCACCTGCGGGTGATATTGTCGGCGGCTGGGCGTTGAATTGGGAACAGCAGTACGTAGGGCTTGTCCGGTTGATGTATCCTTTCTTTGGCGGATTACTGCTGTCCCGTCTGGGGTGGATTGTTCGTATCGAGAAGCGTGCGTTCTGGTGGTGCAGTCTGATGATTGTGGCAGTTTTGGCATTTCCCCGTCTGGGCGGTGAAAATCATTATTGGATGAACGGACTCTATGAGGCCTGCTGCATTCTTTTTGTCTTTCCTGTGATTGTGTCCATGGGGGCGGGAGGTAAGGTGACGGGCAAACGTTCTACCGCTGTGTGCAAGTTTCTGGGAGATATTTCGTATCCGGTATACATAACACATTATCCGTTGGTGTATACCTACACGGCGTGGGTGTGCAATAATAATGCTACTTTAGCGGAAAGCATTCCTTATATGATACTGACCTTTGCCGGTGCTTTCGTGCTTGCCTATGCCTGTCTGAAACTCTATGACGAACCTATACGCAAATGGCTGACAGACCGATTCCTGAAAAGGAAAGAAAGCTGTTAAAAGTTAGTTCTCGTGTAGTGAGGTAAACGCATGTACAATGTAATCCAGTTCAGGTATGATAAAAAAGTCCCGATGCAGTTTATTCAGAATCTGCACCGGGACTTTTCTCTAATTACCAGTTATCTTATTTTACGTCAATGAATCTTTTGGCCTTTTCTTTTTCCTGTTCGGAAAACTTCGGCAAGTCTATGTTCAATACGCCGTTTTCTACTTGGGCGGAAATCTTTTCTTTGTCTACATCGTCCGGAAGGATCATTGTCTGTTGGAATTTGGAGTATGAGAATTCGCGACGCAGATAGCGGCCTTCTTTCTTCTCTTCCTTGTTTTCCGTTTTCTTCTCCATGCTGATGACCAAGTTGTTTTCTTCATCGATATGGACGTTGAAGTCTTCTTTGGTCATTCCGGGAGCTGCCAACTCTACCTTGTATTCCTTTTCTGTTTCAAATACGTTAATGGCGGGGGCCGTTGCATTGGCTTTTACCATCCAATCGTTATCAAAGAAATCGTTAAAGATACTTGGTAACCAATTCTGAGTTCTTCTTACAGGCATCATAATCATAGTCTCCTATCTTTAAAAAGTTATACATTCGTTTTGCCCTGAACTTCGGTTTTCGATGTTCCCCGATGTTTACCTTTCGGCTTTCACCGTCTGTATCTTGAACCGTCGTTCACTTACTGTTATGGCAAACTGTATGCCAACAGGTTTGTACTCACTTTATTGACTAATTGTCATTGTTGGTCTGACTATTTTACCTGTATAATGCCAATATTGCTATCTTTTTATTTAAAATTGATTGAATTTCATACTAATTTAAAACGCATTCGCCAGCGCTTGCTTTCTTCGTCCCAGTCGTGGCTGATAATTTTGAAAGTTCCTATCTCGGAAGTGTTGGCAACGTGTGTACCGATGCAAAGGCATTCGTCATAATCACCGACTTTTACTATACGTATGGTTTCCGAAGCGTCTTCGGGTAACCGTTCCAAATCGAACCGTCCTTTGGCTTCTGCCTGAGTGATGAATTCGGTAGTGACAGGCAGATGCCGTGCTATCACTTCATTTACCGCTTTTTCCAGACTCTCTATTTGCTCTTCCGTGGGGCAGGCATTGAGCCGATAATCCAATTTACTTTTTTTGCGTTCTATATGAGCGGAGACGGAACGGCCGCAACCGAATAATCTGATCATTGTCTGATTAATGATGTGTTCGGTGGTGTGCATAGGCGGGTATTCCTGTTTGTTGTGCTCATTGAGTTTCGCTTGTTGTTCCATAAGTTCTTCTTTTAAAATACTGTATACATGTATGTCCGCATATTCTCCCGAAGCCAATAACTCTCCGGCCCGTTCCGTTCCTTCAAGGCGGAAGCCAAGCCTGACGGGAATGCCGTTGCTTGCTACATTGCCCGTGGCACAACGTATCTGTATGCGTTTTATGTTTTTGGTTTCGACGGCCCATCGGCATAGGCGGCGGACACAATCGGTCATGATGCCCTGATGCTGGTATTCGGGCAGAAGCCAGTAACCGATTTCCGTGCGGTGATTGGCAAAGTCGGAAAAATGAAAACCTATCAGTCCGCAAATTTCATTCTCTCTGTTCCAAATACCGAATATAGGTTCGTAGCTGTCGGCAGGGGCGGAGAGGACCCCTTTCAGAAAGTTTTCCTCATCGGTTACGGACTTCAGGTTGTCTACAAAAGGCAACCATGTCCGCATATAGTTGCGGTGGGTATCTATGGCACGGTATATGGCAGCGGCATCTTCTACCGTTACTTCACGCAGCACAATATCCGGACGGATTTCAAAAGATACATTTAAATGGTTGAAAGGCTTTGTCTCTTTCTGCCTGTCCTGTATCCTTTCCTTGAGTTTGCTCCAGGCGTGGGTGTCGAACAGGCAGCTTTCGCGCATGGTGTGATACATCTCCTTGAACCGGGACATCGGAATGGTGAAGCTTAATAACTCTGCCTCGAAATGAGGACGGACAGACGGGTCGAAGAATCCCAAAAAGGTGCGTTTGCCTTGTTTCCGGTTTTCAAGGATAGCCTGAGTCACTACGGAACAACAGCCCGAACCGAAAGGAGCTGATACGGCATCCGTTGCATTGCTGTCGAAAAAAGCCCATGTGGCAAGTCCTGCCAGCATGTCCGGCGTGGCAAGAAACAATATGCCTTCCACTTTGTCGAAAGAACCAATCTTGTCGATTCGTGCAAAGTGCAGGTAGGCTTTTTCCGCTTTAGGCACTTGCAATTCCTGTATGAAGTCAACAACCATATCGGGTGTTTTCTTGTATTTCTCTTTCAAAGAGACGAAGCCGGGCACATGTTCCGGCATATCCGTGAAGCCTGTGTAGAACTTGCCGCCTCCACAGCCTATTGTTTCGGCATTGAGGCTGATTATTTTTCCGTTTCTTACTTGCGCCATGCTTTTAAAGAAGCACCCGTTTACTTTCTCTGCCGGAGCTTCCGGTTGGTCGGAGTACCAAAATACGATGGGAAGTCCGGCCTGCTGCCCGAAAGCTTCCCGATAATTGCCTATAAACGTATGTATATCCATTCCCTTCTATTTTTCACCAAAGATAATTAATATTCCGGGAATTTCTTTTCCGGTATGCGAAAATACGGTTTTATGCTAACCGAGCAGCGCCATATAAGCCAGTTCTCCGATGATAAACAAGCTGACTGCACCTATCAGAACCGCTTCGCCCAGCAAATACCCTAATGCTGCATGCAAAATAGTGCAGTGGTATTTGGATATTTCGCTATGATGCCGATGCCGCCAGGCTATCATTCCACACAAGGCGGGAGCAACGAACAGCAGGAATATGAATCCCGCTGTCGATGCTCCCGACCACATGCCGCTTATTCCTAACAGAATTTCCATGAGCAAAGTTCCGCAGATAAGAAAAAGCATGAATAAGGAGAATTTCGGAATGGCAGTTATCTGCTCTCTGCGCATTTTACGGATTAACCGTATGTAGGCTACTACTCCTGCAATGGGCAATGCAAGAAGAAAAAGAAGGATGATAGTGGCCGTTATATAGGACAAGATTATCTTCATTTTCGGTAAATATTATTTTTCTTTTCCAAACAGTAAGTACATATAATTAGCTAATGGCGTATTTTATTGACACAAACTGATTTAAACTATTTGCTTCTCTCAAATTAAAAGGTACTGACGAGAACCTTTGATGCAAATATATAAGAAAGAAAATATAAAACCAAACAACCGATTGGTTTTTGAAAAATAAGAAAGAAAAACCGGAAAAGTGGCTGGAAAATTAATCAGGAGTGGACAGGAAAACCGGGAGTGTTATAATTGTTTCTGAATACGAGATACATTATTATTCCCGTTAAAGCATGCTATAAATAGCGGAAATGGTGGTAAAAGGCACTGCAACGTAAAAAAGATGGTTCCGAAAAAGAAGCGGATGAAATACATGGGCATAAAAAAAGGAGTACCGCTGTACTCCAACCTTTGTTAACCTTAAATCTAATACTATGAAAAACACGTTGCAAAGATACGGACATTTGATAAATCTGCAAATTATCCAAGAAAAAAAGCATGTTTTATAACATTTATTATAAGATTGAACTTCTTTTTCGGACTTGTTTAATTTTTGTTCGGTATTCTTCTCAGAGCTGTTTTGTAGTTGTCTGAGGAGTATAACGGGCTATGTGGCGAATAAAAACAAGAGAACAAGCCGGAAAGAGACTCGGAAGAAGCCTGAATAAAATAAAATTCTTTTTTAGCTTGTAAATGTCAGGGGAAATTGTGAATATTTGTATTATAAAAATCATAACTCTGCTAAGAGCGGTATATATTAACTGAATTATCGGTATATGATATGACAAATAAACAAATGAATCCGGAGAGCATTGACAGAATAGAACATAGTACTTATACGCCTCTGGAAAAGAAATATCTGAAAGTGCAGTTTGTCAAAGTGGCATTGGTTTATCTCGGTCTTATGGCTGTTTCGCTTTTTCTTCTTTGTGCAGAGGGGTTTGCTTACCGGTATGCCGCTACTATCATTGTTGAATGCGGTTTGCTTGTAGCATCCGTTGTTAATTTGCTAATTCTTCCCAAGGCATACAACTATAAAGGATTCGTTATTCGTGAGCACGATATAACCTTTCGCTCCGGGATTATCTTTCCTTCGGTTATTACCGTTCCTTTCTGTAAAATTCAGCAGGTGAGTGTTTGTCAGAATCCTGTTACACGTCTGTTTGGACTGTATTCCGTTGACTTGGTAAACGGAGCCCAATTGTTGGCTACAATCAGAATTCCCGGACTGACGGAAGAGAGAGCAGATAAAGTGAAGGCGCTTGTCATAGAAAGTATAAAAAATGAAAACAAATGATTTCTCTGCGCCGAGGCGAATGAGCAAAAGCGCGTTCGTAATATTCCTTGTCAACAACCTATGGCTTTATGCGAAGTATTTTCTTTTTATAGTCATTCTTGAATTGTTTAATTCGGAAAAGAAATTATCTTTTATTGAAGCGGCTTTGGATTTTTTGGTTGTTTTGGCAATCTGTCTGACCTTGGCAGCAGTCATTGCTTTTATCAATTATTATTCCAAAAAGTATTATGTGGAGAATGGAAATCTGATTTTCATTCACGGTTTGGTACATAAGGAAATTACCAGTATATCTTTGACGAAAATTCATTCTTTGCGTACTAAACAGGGATTGATTTATCGTTTGCTGGATATGAAGGGAGTATCATTTGATACGCTTGCATCGCAATCGGAAGAAATAGAAATGATTCTTGACAATGAAGATTGGGAAGCATTGCTCAGCCGGATAGAAACTTTGGATAGTCAGACACAGATACAGGCATCCGAAGCAGATAAGATTGAAGAGAAAACCGATGGATACACTACCAAGTTGAGCGTTGGTAATTTGAATCTGATTAAAGGAGCACTTTGTCAAAACCACCTTCGGGGCATGGTTGTATTTGGAAGTATTTTAGTTACTTTATATGACCAGATTATATCGGTCAATGAAAATGCTGTGGAATATTTTTATGGTTACATGGCTACACATGCCGATTTCTTACGGCTTTCATTATCAAGTTGTATCACTGTTGCCGCTATCTTGTATATAGTTACATTGCTACTATGGTTGGGTAAAGTCTTTTTGCGCTATTTCAATATGGATATACGTATAGACCGGGAACAGCTGTTCTTTGAGAGCGGACTGATTTCGCGTAATAGCAGCCGGTTCTCATACGATAAGATTTGTACTGTTTATATCAAGCGGAATATCATAGAAAAATGGTTGGCTTGCAGCACTGTTATGCTGAAACAGGCATTGAATGCCACTGACAGGAATAGAGGAGCGGATGTCAGAATTTATGGTTCAGACTCTGCTACAACTTTTCTGGACTGGTGGTTGGGAAAGGATTATGCATCTTCGCAACCTATCGTTTCTGCTCAATCCGGATACGGCTTATTAGGCTATACCATCCGATTCGATCTGTTGGTTTCGCTTGCAGCCGGTATAGCCTTATGCTATTTTCAATATTACGGTTGGCTTTGGCTCCCGGTCGTTTATATGCTGATATCCCTGATAAAAGGGATTTTTGCCGTACGTCGGAGTTCTATCACTTTAAAAGAGGATTATGTGGAAATCAATTCAGGAAAGTTTGCAGAAGTGAAAAACTATTTCAAATATTCGAACATGGAAGTGGTTCGCATGACAGCTACTCCTTTTACTCCTTTTTATCACAGAGTAAATCTTGTCATTTCTACCAATGGTTCCTCCTTTACCATAAGAAGCCTGAAAGAACAAGAAGCTAAGGAAATCTATGAATTGCTGCTGTATAATTGCTATATCAAATGAGGCTGATGGAGGCTTGCTGTTTATTCCATCGGCGGAATTATCTGTGCACATATATTAATTCCGCCGTTTTTTCTCTATCTCTTTTTTAGGAATTTCAGCCTTTGGCTTCCTGGTACATAAAGCGTTTGATACTCTTCTTGGCGGTCTTTTCAAACTCCTCGAAGTGTATTTTTACTTTGGTAATCTGGCAATATGCCGGCAGAAGCAGGTTCAGTTCGTTCCGGTTGGCTTCCATTGCCTTCTCTATATCGGTTTGTTGCAGGCCGTGGGCAAAGGCATCGTCGAAGTCGGGATAAATCAGGGCTACGAGTTTGTCATGCTGCAATACAATCAACGACTCCGAGACGTAAGGCATGTTATTCAGTTTGCTTTCTATCTCTTCGGGATAGATGTTCTGTCCGCTGGAAGTGAGAAGCATATTCTTGCTGCGCCCGCGTACGGTAACGTAGCCGTCGGCATCCATTGTGGCGAGGTCGCCTGTGTGCAGCCAGCCGTTGACATCTATAATTTGGGAAGTGGCTTCGGCATTCTTGTAATAGCCCAGCATAAGGTTGCTTCCCCGGCAGATGATTTCGCCCGCTACATGCTGAGGATCGGGAGAATCTATCTTTACTTCCATGCGGGTAGTGGCCTTTCCGCACGAAGCGAGCTTCAGGGTTTCCCAGCGGCTGGAGCAGATGATAGGACCGCATTCCGTCATGCCGTAGGCAATGGTGTAGGGGAAGCCTATCTGTTTGAGGAAGCGTTCCACGTCGGCGTTGAAAGGTGCGCCACCGATGATGATTTCATCGAAATTGCCGCCGAAGACATCCATAGCCTTTTTGCGCATGTCCGCTTTTATCTTATCGTTGACGATAGGCATCCGTAACAGCAGCTTACCTATCTTGTTGTCTATGAGTGGCAGGATGTTTTTCTTGATAATCTTCTCTACGATGAGCGGCACGCAGGATATGACGCGCGGCTTGATTTCGGAAAATGACTGCGCGATAATCTTTGGCGACGGCATGCGGGTGAGGAAATAAAGGTGTGCGCCTGCCGAGAAACCGTAAAGAAAATCGTAGACCATGCCGAAAACATGCCCCAGAGGGAGCATGGATACGATATGGTCGCCGGGACGTACGGGCAGCATTTCGTGGCAATAGGCTATATTGGACCATAAGCTGCGGTAGGGCAGCATCACGCCTTTGGAATAGCCGGTAGTGCCGGACGTATAATTGATAACCGCCAGCTCTTCGGGCGACTGTTCCTTGCGGTAGCAGATATGTTCGGGACGGAAGTTCTTGGGATAGCGCGTGCCGTAGATGGCGTTGCGGTGTTCGAAAGCTTCCATGAGCCGTTCGTCCCGGCAGACAACCGGAGTAAAATCCGTCAGCAAGACAACTCCCATAAGCAACGGCATGGCTTCTTCGTTCAAGTTCTCCCAAGCCCGGTCACCGACAAAAAGGAGTTTGGCTTCGGAGTGGTTGACGATATTATGTATGTTGTCTGCCTTGAATTCGTGAAGAATAGGAACGATTACAGCACCATAAGTCACTGTTGCCAAAAAGCAAACCGCCCAATGGGCACTGTTACGACCGCATACGGCTATTTTATCACCGGGCTGGATACCGGCGCTTTCCAATACGATATGAAATTTAGCGATCTTGCGGGCAACATCTTTATATTGTAGGGTTATTCCTTGATAGTCTGTCAGAGCGTTTCTGTCCCAGTTTTGTATGATGCTTTGTTCGATATAGTCGATGAACAGTTGTTCTTGTTTCATGCGTATATTTGCACACTTTAGTTAAAACTGCGCAAATATAGGGCTTATAGTGATGCAATGCAAGTGGTTTAAAGTTTTTTTCATGAGGGTATGTCAAATTTAAAATTCGCTTACTATTTGTTTTTTTAGGCATGGGATTACATAGGTTTCACGGAAAAAGAATAAAGAAAATCTGTGTTTTCCGTATAATTCCGTGCCTAAAAAAACAAATAGTGTATTTTCTCCCTCTTATTTCCTATTCTTTGGTCTTTTCAGAAATAAGCAGCAATTTGTCTCCCACATGAAGTTTCAGAGTGCCGTTGGGTATCAGGTATTCGTTGTCGCGCTTCACTATCATAACGAGAGTTCCCTGGGGCAGGTTCATGTCTTTGAGGGTATCGCCTTTCGCGTCGAGCATCTCCCGGGTGACGGTTACATCGCGCAGGTCGGAGTCGATATCTTCGGGCAGTTCCACTCCGAAGTCGTTACCTGTCTTTTCCATCGGGGTGGAAAGCCCCATGATGCGTGCTACTTTAGAGACGGTAGTACCTTGGATGACGAGTGAGAGGATGGTGATGAAGAACACGATGTTGAAGATTACATCTGCTCCCGGCACACCTGCCACTACCGGATAGGTAGCGAAGATAATGGGAACTGCGCCTCGCAACCCTACCCAGGACACAAACATTTTGGACTTCATATTGATACGTTTCCCGAACGGGAGCAGGCAGAGGAATATGCTGAGCGGGCGTCCTATGACAATCATGAATACGCCGATGAGCAATGCCACGACTGCCACTTCCAGCATTTCGTGCGGGTTCACCAGCAGACCGAGACAGAGGAACATGATGATCTGGAAAAGCCATGTCAGTCCATCCATAAACGTGTAAATCTCTTTGCGGTGCATGATTTTGTTGTTACCCACCATCATGCCGGCAATGTAGACGGCGAGGTAGCCGTTGCCCTTCATCAGATCGGTAATGGAGAAGGTAAAGAATACGAACGACAACAGCAGAATGGGGTAGAGCGACTGGTTGTCTATATTCAGCCTGTTGAGCATAAGGATGGCCAGCTTGCCCAGCAGATAGCCGGCAGCAGCACCTACCACAAATTGTATCACGAAAGAGAAGGCTATCTGCGAAGCACCCATACCCGAGGACTGGATGAGCTGGATAAGTACGACAGTCAGCATATAGGCCATCGGGTCGTTGCTTCCGCTTTCCAACTCCAGCATGGGACGCAGGTTGTGCTTCAGGTTCATCTTCTGCGAGCGCAGGATGGCGAATACCGATGCCGAGTCCGTAGACGACATAGTGGAAGCCAGCAGCAGGGAGGTGATGAGCGGCAGGTGGATATTGGTCCAGCTCATGCCCGACAACCACCATATAAACAGTCCGGTAAACAGTGCCGTCAGCAGCACACCGAAAGTAGACAGTACAATACCGGGGGAGAGGATAGGCTTGATTTCGGTGAACTTGGTATCCATTCCGCCCGAAAACAGGATAATGCTCAAAGCCACCATACCGATGAACTGCGCTTCTTTGGCGTTGTGGAATTGCAATCCGAGTCCGTCGCTGCCGAAAAGCATGCCCACCACAAGAAAAAGTAACAAGGCGGGAACTCCGAAACGGTAACCGGTTTTGCCTACGATGATGCTGACAAAAAGTAAAATAGAACCTACAAGTAAAATGTTTTCAGCTGTAAATAGCATAAATAGTGTGTTATGAGTTTTATTGGAAAATGCTTTTCGTACCTTTGTGTACAAAGATATTCATTCTTGACAACAAAACCAAAACTTAATTGGTTCAATTAAATTTCAATACAAAAGTTGTCTCCTTTCCGGCTATCAGAGAGAGGCTTCCGCCGGATAAGCGCATGATTTGCCGGGAGATGCTCAGTCCGATGCCGCTTCCGTTTTCTTTGGTGGTGAAGAAAGGAATGAAAATATGCCCGGCAATGTCCGGGGGGATGGCAGGGCCGTTGTTGGATATTTCTATCAGTACGGCTTCGGCTTCGTTGCAGTAGGCGCGTATGTTGATATGTTTTTCCGTAGTCGCTGCGTTTGTTTCCGCTGTTGTTTCCGCATTTGTCCCCGTTGCTGCCGTAGCACCCGTTTCAAAAGCCTGTATGGCATTTTTCAGTAAGTTTATGATGACTTGCGAAATGAGATTTTCGTCGGCATAGAGTATCAAATCGTCGGGAACGATGGAAACATTGAACGTAACCGGGGTGTCGGGATATTGATGCCGCGCCAGTTCCGCCATACGGTTGATGAAGCCTTTGAGGTAGAACAGGGACGGTTCGGGAGTGGGGATGCGCGTAAACCTGCGGTAGGATTCTACGAAAGCGAGCAACCCTTTGCCTGTGGCACTGATTGTTTGCAGACCGTGCCGCATCTCTTCTTTCGATATCCGGGCTTCGGTCAGTTTCAGCAGGGTGTCGCTCAGGGAAGTGATGGGGGTTACGGCGTTCATGATTTCATGGGTCAGCACGCGTGTAAGTCGTATCCAGGAGTCTATCTCCTTTTCGTCCAGTTCGTTGTTGATGTCGTTCAGGGCGAGGATGCGCAGGTGCTCTTGGCGTACGGTGATGTCGCTGACGCGGACAGATAGGTTTACGGTTCCGCGTTCGTTGCCGAATGCCGCCTGGAACTTGTCGCCGGGACGGCAGGCGGTGAGCGTATCCGTCAGATGGGCGTCCACGCGCGACAGTTGGCGGACGTGCGTAAATACTTCCAGTCCGAGCAGGCGCAGGGCTTCGTTGTTCTTTTGATAGACGGCTCCGTTGTCGTTCAGCACGATGATACCGGTGTTTACACAGTCGAGGATAAGCTCGTAGTACTTCTCCCGTTGGGCGGTTTCACTCTTTACATTATGCAGGATACGGGCTACGCGGTTCAGCGAACGGTTTACGAGGCGGTTGTCTTCGGTTCCGTCCGTTTCGGAGAAGTGGATGGCGGTATCGTTGTTTTCGATGGCATCGAGCATGAAAAGAACTTTACGGGTGTGGCGGCGGTACAACCGTTGCTGCCAGTATACTGCCAAAGGAAGAAGCACGGTGAACAGGACAGCCCAGAGCAGAGGGTCGCCCCAGCCATACGCACCCGGCGGCTTCAGAAAGAACAGCGTCCACATTATGCTGGCAGCCGTGGCTGTGAGCAGGCTGACGACAGTCCGGAAAACGTAATATTGGCTGATATCCTTAGATTTTTCAAAGCCCATACTTCTTCATTTTATTGTAAAGCGTCTGCCGGGTAATTCCCAGTTGCGAGGCCACCGCCGAGAGATTGCCGCCGCACTTGTCCAGCGTGCGGCGTATCATTTGCTTTTCCATGTCTTCAAGAGTGGATGCGGCAGGCATTTCCGAGGCTTCATTCCTGCGTTGCAACTGGAACAATCCGGCAGAGAGGAATGCACCGTCGCAGATGATAACGGCCTTCTCGATGGCATGTTCCAGTTCGCGGATGTTGCCGGACCAGGGGTGCTGCATCAGCTTCTCCCGTGCCGCATTGTCCAGACGCAAGGCCGGCTTCCCGTATTGCTTGCAGAAACGTATGATGAAACGCTCTGCCAGTGGGATGATATCTTCCTGCCGTTCACGCAGCGCAGGAATTTCAAGGTGGATGGTGTTGATGCGGTAGAGCAGGTCTTCACGGAATTCTCCTTTGTCCGCCATTTCGGACAGGTTGCGGTTGGTGGCGCAGATAAGGCGGATATCTACGGGAACAAGCGTATTGCTGCCCACCCGCACGATGCTGCGGCGCTGGATGGCGGTCAGCAGTTTGGCTTGCAGGTGATAGGGGAGATTGCCTATTTCATCGAGGAAGAGCGTGCTTTGGTCGGCAACCTCGAACTTTCCGGGACGGTCGGCATGGGCATCGGTGAACGCCCCCTTCACATGGCCGAAAAGCTCACTTTCAAAAAGGCTTTCGGTAATGGCGCCCATGTCCACGCTTACCATTTCCTTGCGGTGGCGTGCGGAGAGGGCATGTATCTCGCGGGCAAGCATCTCTTTACCCGTACCGTTCTCGCCGGTGATGAGGATGTTGGCATCGGTGGCCGCTACCTTTTCTACCAGCATGCGAAGCTGCTGCATGACGGGGCTTTCTCCCCAGTACATGGAAGAAGCGGTGCTTGCAGGCGTGGTTGCTGTTTTCTTCCCGGATGCAGGGGCGTTTTGTGCGGCATTTAGCAGGGTTTCCACTAACTTTCCGTTGTCCCAGGGCTTGACGATAAAATCCGTTGCTCCTTCCTTTATCCCCCGTACGGCAAGGTCTATGTCGGCATAGGCGGTGAACAGCACTACGGGGAGCGCCGGATATTGTTTCTTTATTTCGTGCAGCCAATAAAGCCCCTCGTTTCCGGTATTGATGCCGGATGTGAAATTCATATCGAGAAGCACTGCCTGCCAGGTGTCTTCGCGTAAGGTGGCGGGAAGGGTGACCGGTGAAGAAAGGACGGTTATTTTATCAAAATAAGGCTTCAACAGCAGTTGCAATGCGGTGAGTACGCCGCGATTGTCATCAACGATAAGAATGTTTCCGGATTTCTTCATGGCAGAACGATGTCTTGTTATATTTGTGAGGGCAAATATATTCTATTTTCCCGAGAAAGAAGGGAAAGGCGAGGAATAATTCGGGGACTTTTTCATTGGGCTTTGCTGCCCGGCAAGACACATGGATGTTTTTTTATAAGGAGCGGAAGTAACAAAAGCAGTAGCAGAAGAGGGGCTGCGCTACGTTCCGCCTCAGGGTACATGCCGTACCACGACAAGGTAGGTGTCATACCACGGTGTGGTATACGTTGTACCACGGTATGGTAGGTGCTGTACCACCGCAGGGTACATGCCGTACCATAGCGAGGTACTTCTTGTACCACCGTGGGATACATCTCGTACCACTGCAAGATACAGCCGGCAGCCTTGCGGTAACTGTAATTTCACTTGAAAGACATGTCTTACAGCAACTGTAGCTTCACTCCGAAGGACAAGCTCAGGTAATCCTTCGGCTTCAGGTACTTGTTGGTGAATGCGCTTACGATGTACAGGTCGCAGGTGCTGATTTCGTAGAACAGCGTAATGGCTTTTGCCGTAAATCTGCGGCGCGGGTCGATGTCATACGTAATGCGTTGTCCGAGGAAAGCGTGGATGCGTACTTTGGACGAGAAACCGTAGTAGCCTTTCGGATAACGATCCGGTTCGTTCACCCAGAATTCATCGCCGAACACGGTGTTGAAGTACATACCGCAGGTAAGGGGTTCTGCCGAGAACCGGCTTTCCTTGATTTGCAGGCTCCAGGGGATGTAGTTCTGCTTCAAGGTAAATGTCAGTTTGGTGCAGTCGGACTGATATTTGGGCAGGACACCCAGAAAAACATCCGTTTCCCATTGGTTGCGCTTGCCGTAATCCCAGCCCGTACCCAGCGAGAGGAGTCCCATATTGCCGGCAAACTGTATCTTGGTGTGCGTCGGAATCAAGGCTTCCCACCGTTTGCGGTAGCGGTGCACGCGCCGGTCGTACCGGCTGTGGCGTGTACGGCCGGTAACGACGGTGTCGGGTTTGCGTTGCAGGTAAACCGTATCGTGCTTTACGATAATCACCGTATCCCGTTCCTGTGCGGAAAGCGGGCTGCACCACAGCAACAGCAGGCAGATGGCGGCGAGTGCCGGCAGATTAGAAATAGACCACTTCGCGCTCATATCCTTCGGGTGTTATGGTGAATACATAGTAGTTGCGGTTCTTCATGCAGTCGCTCATGTAGTACATGATGCCGTCCTCAAAGAGGTTTTCCTCGAAAACGTGGTGCTCGTGGGCGGCAGTGCAGAACTGTATGCCGGGAAATTCGGTTACGTAGCGGTGAAAGACGCGTGCCACGTTATTGTTGAACTGGTCGGCATAGGGACGTACGTGCATGGACACAACGGTTTTGTCGAATTCGTCCTTGCGGTCGGTAAGCTCTTTTTCGAGGAACGTGAAGTCGGGAATGGGGCGGGAGTAGTCAAACTCCATGGCGTTGGTGTTGAGGCATACAAACTTCACCCGTCCGGCAATGAATGAGAAGTTAGGGTCACCGAATACGGCGCGGTATGTTTCTTCTCCCGTGCCGAGGCAGTCGTGGTTGCCTATCAGGGCTACGTAGGGCACATGGAGCTTGTTCATGATGTCGCGCTGCCACAGAAACTCGTCCGTCACTCCGAAGTCGCTCATGTCACCGCCGTGGATAACGAAGTCGATGTCATCGCGCTTGTTTATCTCTCCCACGAAGTCCAGCGTTTCGTCGTACCAGCGTTGCGAGTCTCCCATGGTCACGAACTTAATCGTTGTCTTGTCCTTGCATTTCTGCTCTATCTCCGCAATATTATGGGCGTTTACATCGGTCTCACCGTTGATGCGTACATCATACGGATGATAGTCTATCATGTCGCAACTGCCCATAAGCAGGCAGAGGAATGACAGGAGTAAAGGTTTATATGGCTTCATCATAATAACTCTATACAGTCTATATCTATGAAAGTTGAATTATCTGTCAGTATATATCTATGGAAACTGAGGGCAAAGGTAAAGTTTTCATTCGATAGAAAAGTTGTCCTATTTTCCGTTTTTCTGTTCTGTAAGTGATGATTTGGCTAATCAGGCCAGGGGTTGCAAAGAATAAATGTCTGTTTATCTGATTTGTAGGCAGGCATTAAGCAGATAGTATTTGATTATTCGGCAGGTGGTGTCTAATTATTGGACGGGTGGTGTCTAATAATTAGACACCTGTATATGGATTATTTATGCGGGATTGCCTGATAATCAAAGCCATAACTCCTTTGGCACGCTTTCTGCATTATTATAGGCAGGAAAACATGGCGGCAAGCCACGTATTTCCGATACTGTAGGTTTACGAATTATAAATTAGTATACGATGAAACAAATCTATTATGTCATTCAAACCCTGCTTCGGGGACGCGGCTCGAATATCATCAAGATAATCTCCTTGGGATTAAGCCTGACGATGAGTATCCTGCTGTTCTCCCGCGTGGCGTACGAGCAGAGTTTCGACACCTGCTACAAAGACTACGACAATCTCTACCAAATCTGGTCGGTATTTACCGTTAAGGGCGAGAAGTACCCGCCGCAGGAGCAGAATTGCGGCCCTGTGGCGGGCGCCATACTGGAGAACTTTCCCGAACAGGTGGAAGCTGCTACCAGCACCTGCCATTGGATGAATGCCCCGTTATACAATGAAAACGCTCGTTTTGACGAAAGAAAGATAGTGGCGGATTCACTCTTTTTCAAGACAATGGGTATCGAAGTGCTGAGCGGTAATCCAGTGAAAGACCTTCAGCAGCCCAATGTGATTTTCCTAAGCGACCGCTTTGCCGGGAAAATATTCGGCGGAGAGAATCCGGTGGGAAAGACCGTCAACTACAATCACGAGAAAGACTTTACGGTGAAAGGTACTTATGAGGCATTGCCCGAAAATGCAACCGTCCATCCTGAAGCCGTTATCTCTATGCCAACCTTGTGGAACGACGGAGTCGGCAACTACTCATGGCGCGGGGGAGACAGTTATCCCGAATACATCCGTTTCCGTCCCGGTGCGGACAAGTCGGTGGTGAATGCGCGTATAGACGCTATGATAGAGAAATATCGCCCGGAAGAGGACAAAAAGAAGTATGGCTATACGGCGTTTGTAAAGCCTATCCGTGACACCTACCGCAATTACGAAAGCGTAGAGCGGATGCGTAATATCATGACCGTCCTCGGCCTTGCCATTCTTTTCATTGCGGCGCTGAACTACGTGCTGATTTCCATTTCCTCACTTACATACCGTGCCAAAGCGGTAGGCGTGCATAAATGCAACGGGGCAAGCGGCGGCAAGATATTCGGCATGTTCCTTTTGGAAACGGGCATTATCATTGCGGCGGCGTTGCTCCTGATGGCTTTGGTGCTGCTGAATTTCCGGGAGTTCTTTGAAGATACCGCTGCGGCGAAACTTTCTTTGCTGCTTGCTCCGGAACGCATCTGGGTTCCGCTGACGGTGGTCGGCATACTGTTTATGGTGGGCGGAGTATTGCCGGGACGTTTGTTTGCCCGTATTCCCGTATCCCAAGTGTTCCGCCGCTATACCGAAGGGAAGAAAGGCTGGAAGCGTCCGCTGCTTTTCATCCAGTTTGCAGGGGTGGCATTCATTTGCGGACTTATGTGCGTGGTGATGGTGCAGTATCAATATGTGCTGAACAAGGATATGGGGTATAATCCGCAGCGGATGGCGTTTGCCAATGCCTATTGGAACGAGGATAAAGAGAGTGATGCCGCTCTCCGGTTCTTTAAAGGGCTTCCTTATGTAGAGGCGGTGACCAGTGCCAACAATACGCCTGTCAGCGGATATAGCGGCTCTATGATTCGTGACGCATCGGGCAATGTGCTTTTTTCCACACGTGCCTGTTTCTATATGCGGGAGGACTATCCGGCAATGATGGGCATGGCGTTCAAGGCGGGGCGTATGGCACGTACGAAAGATGAGATAATCGTAAATGAAACATTTGCGGACATGATGCATTGGGGAAACGATGCCGTGGGGCGTACCGTCGATGTAGACAATGCTGCACAAATGAAAGTGGCGGGGGGGCTGAAAGATTTCCAGATAGGGGATTTTACGGAAGCCAAGATGCCTTTTGTCGCCCGCTATAATCAACATTTCACGGGGACGGTACATGTCCGTTTGAAAGAACCTTTTGTACAGAACCTGCGGCAACTGAACAAGGATGCAGCCGATGCCTTCGGCAATCAGACCATCGACTTCGTCAGCTATGAAAAGCAGATTACCGATTCCTACAACAGTGTCCGCGTGTTCCGCAATGCCACACTGATGGCGGCCGTAACGATGTTCTTCGTCATGCTGATGGGGCTGATAGGATATACTGCCGATGAAGTACGCCGTCGCGGCAAGGAGATTGCCATCCGCAAGGTCAACGGTGCGGAAGCGTCCTCTATCCTGGAATTGCTTTCCAAAGACGTGCTTGTCGTAGCATTGCCGGCAGTTGTTCTCGGAACTCTTGCATCGTGGTATATCAACGGTATCTGGATGGAGCAGTTTGCCGAGCAGGTTCCTCTCGGTTGGGTTGTGTATCTGCTGGTGGTAATCGCCAATCTGGCGGTAATCGTAGGTTGCGTCCTTTGGAAGTCTTGGCGGATAGCCAACGAGAACCCTGTGAGCAGTATCAAGAGTGAAGGTGAGTTCTATCAATTCAATTTATCCTCTTGTATCAGACAGCAGAACTCTTTAA
>OJPI01000416.1_pt1 | contig 33519 bp, 54 predicted proteins | sample 1598461 | NCBI WGS metagenome assembly OJPI01 (sample SAMN03922483, study PRJEB24848) | human gut metagenome | isolation source: stool sample | host: Homo sapiens | place: Germany | collected 2011-05 | reverse complement strand
CAGCCTTTTCTCGGTAAGCACGAATAACTTTCTCTTCTTTCGCGCTTATGCCTTGAGGTGCAATAGTAATATCGAGTAACTCATCAGACGAAACATCGAGCACCCTACATATTTCAGTTAACATGTCAACATCTGGACGATTTAACCCCCTCTCCCAATTAGATACCTTTGCATTACTTTGCCCTATAGCGGCTGCAAAATCTTTCTGGGAAATTCCCTTTTGCTCACGGAATCTTCTAATTTTCTTACCTATCTGATACATAGCAAAACCTCCTGTTTACAAATTATAACAAAAAATCCGTAAAACAATCAAGAATATCTTGACAATAAAGAAAAACTTGATTACAATAAATTATAAAGATATTCTTGATTAAGGAGGCACTGAAAATGGAGGTTTATCAAAAGATAAGAAATTATTTGACTAGACAAGGAATCAAGCAAATACACTTATCAAGAAAAACTGGAATAAACAATAAAGTTCTGAATGCATCACTAAACGGAAAAAGGAAGTTTCGCGTAGAAGAGTTCAGGGACATATGTGTGGCATTGAATGTAAGCAGTGAAAAATTTTTAGGAGGTAAAAAATGAAACCTACTATTATGTACGCATCAATCTGGTACCTGTTAACCGAATCGGAAAATGCTGTGTGGTTCGCCTGTGGCGTTGTTTTTACCCTTGTCCTACAGTTAGTATTCGCGCAATAAAAAAGCCGCGCAAAGCGCAGCTGTTAAGAAATGGAGTGCCCAATGAACACGATTGATTTTTTAGCATACATCAATACTGATAAATTCCGCCAGCTGATCAACGGCGCAAAAGAAGCGGCGAATATCTATAATGCGGAAATAATTGAGGCGGATAAAGCACTTGGAGATATCAGGCATTACTGTGAATTTAACCACCCTATCAGTCAAAAGAAAGAAACAGAGATCTGCAGGCTCATGTACGAATACAGCGTCAAGCGTAGAGTAGCCAAAGACGCTCTGGACGTATTGACCCCGCTGCTCAACTATCTTAACGAAAATCCGAAAATCTGCAATGATATCGGCCGTATCACAAACGAAATGAAGCGGGCTGTGGTCCGGGTAGAGGGTGAGCGGAAATATAACCCCAGAGTCCTGACCGACTTATTCACAAACGAAAAGGAGTGATCTGTAATGAGTTTTTTTTTTGATCATTTCCGTCATCGCGCTTGTGATCTCAATAATTAATGTATATCGCTTTAATAAAGGAGGGAAGCCAATGACAGATAAAAAAAATAATCGCCAGCCAGAAACATCTTCGCTCCAAGATAGATGCAAATTTATAAGAAGTATTTTTTACAGAATACCTACTAAAGAAGAAAAAGAAAATGATGCACGTTTAAGTAAAAGGATGCAGCGAGATAAAATGTACCTCGATATCGCTTACTGGATTATAACCCTATTGTTTGTTTTAGGGCCATCAGCATGTTTGGCATATGTCATATCTTACTATAAATAAACAGGCTCCAAACACTTTTCTCCGCATAATGATTAATAACATTTTCAGCTTCATCCAAAAATTCAAAAATATGGCCGATTGTTTTTTTGTCGCCGTGAACTTCAATGAACTGCATAGCAGCGATATCGAAATCATATGCTGTACTCTTAATAGATTCGGCCATATTGCAAAAATCGTTGATTCGAAGAAAATGCTTGACCACTTTATCAAAATCTCCTTGAGATAACCGACGATAAAAACTAATCTTATCTTCTCCTGAAAATTTAAAACGTATGCCTGGCTGAAATAATGACATCAATAATTTTCCCGAAAAAACTGGATCAACATTACGGTTCTTTTCACTTAAAGCATTTTTTAGCCGCCTGTGAAGCCTCAGTTCTTCTTTCATCCCCCAAACGAGAGATTTAATTCTGCAAATATCATTATATCTCTCAGAGAAAAGCGTAAAAAAAATCGTTATGAGTGTGCACACCAAACCAGAAGACAAGATCATCGAAAAATCCAAACCAAACAACTCCCTTCTTTTTTACATTATAACAAACCCTAAAAGGAGGCGCTATACATGGACCGAAAACAAAAACTTGCATTATTTGAAAATTATTACGCCGCTGAACGCACAGCAGCCATACCCCAATCATGGGACGCACGATGTTTTTGTCGAGGAGTATCTACGGACTGGATGGACGCTCTCCGCTGCCTCGGCCTTTTAAGTGAATACGAAAAATGGAAATCACAGCAGGAGGGATAGCCATGAACCCCAAAAGCAAAAACGCAAAACAAAAAATCTTTGAGCTGGTCGACTACTACGAAGGCCGCGCCTTGAACAATGACGATGAAAACCTCGAAGACTACTGTCAGGGCCGCTGTGATGCAATGCACAACGTACTCGTCGCTTTAGATATTGAAATTGAATACATCGACTGGCAGACAAAACAATGATTATCTCCAGCACTAATCTCCAATCAAAACAAAATACATACCTGACAGCAGAACAGGTCGCAGAGCTGCTGGGCTGCAGTAAAAGATGGACAAGAGAACTTGCTGACGCCTATGGCGCTATCTCGGTAAAAAGCGCGGGTTGCACTGGTACATCCTACCGCTTCCCGCTTCACAATCTGCCGCCGGAGGCCCAGAGGAAATACATGGAAATGCAGACCAAAAGAGTAAAAACAGCGTATGAAACAGCGCCGCAGTGGATCCGCGACCAGGCAGAGCAGCGGCTCTGGTTACTGGAAGAATGGGAAGACTACTGCAGCAGGCACTCGAAGCTTAAAAAGTCCGAGGTATTCAAGATCCTTGCCGCCGATATCCGAGGCTGCAGGCCGGAGCTTAAATTCAGTCTGGCCTCGCTGTACCGCTGGGAAAAGGCGTATCGTGAAAAAGGCATGGACGGGCTGCTTGGCAAGACGCCAACGCAACCGCAGCGCAAGATCCACCCTGAGGCATGGCAGAGGTTCTGCGAACTGTATCTTCGCCCGCAGCGGCTGTCTATCAGCTACTGCTACGACCTCGTAGAAATGGAAGGCGCGGACAAAGGCTGGTGGCTGCCGACTAAAGAGACCGTCGCCCGGCTTGTGCGCACGGATATCCCGGAGGGAATCCGCCGCCTGCAGCGTCTCGGCGTTAAAAACGCCTACGACAACGCAACGCCGTTCACCCGCCGCGACCCGGACAGCATCTCATCCGGCCAGATCTACGTCGGTGACCATCACATGCTGGATCTTATGGTAATCCATAACGGCAAAGTAAAACGGCCATGGCTCACCGCCTGGCTTGATATGAGAAGCCGCAAATTCGTCGGATGGATGGTTACTTTAAGCCCATGCACGAATACGATCATCGGCTCGCTTGCTAAAGCAGCTATGGATCCAGCAATCGGGCTGCCGCGTGAGATCTACATAGATAACGGACGCGACTACTGCTCGTATCGCTTTGCCGGGCGCGGCTACAGAGGCAAACCCATGAGCGAGGATGATCAGGCAAGGCTGATCGCCGAGGGCAAACAGGTGGCAAGCCTTACGGCTCACCTCGACATCAAGGTCCATTACGCAATAGTCGAAAATGCTCGGGCAAAAGTCATTGAAAGGGCCTTTAAAGATGTAGTCGAGCGCTTTAGCAAGAACTACAGCACCTACTGCGGCAGATCCACCATAGAGCGCCCGGAAGATCATAACGATACTATCAGGAAAATGCTTAAAAACCATAAAAAGGGCCGTGAGGTCTTGACGCTTGACGATATCAAAGCAGATCTTGATACCTATATCCGGCAAATATGGAATAAAACGCCGTCAGCTGCCGGCAGAGGCCGCAAGGCCGAGTGCCCGGATGAAACCTTTATCAGAACGCGCCTGCCGGTTCGCCGGGCAACTCCAGATACCTGCAAGCTGCTCTTTATGAAGTCGACCAACCCGCGCAAGATCGGCCGCAATGGCATCACTTTCCGCGGTGAGGAATACTATAACCCGGATTTTCTGCTCATCAAGGGCCAGAGCGTCTATATCCGCTACGACGAGGACGATCTGTCGAAGATCTACGTCTACAGCACCAAAGACGAATATATCGGTACAGCGGAGCGCGTCAAAGCGCTGCCGGCGATCGGAGCAGATCCGGAGCTTTTAGCGCAGGAAATGGCCCGCAAGACCGGAGCTATGAAGCGACTAAAAAATCACCCGCTCACAAAAGCCGCCAAGGCTGCCGATCTACCGAGCATATCGGAAATTGCTGCCATGTTCGCCAAGAATAAACCCGCCCCGGACCCGGAACCTACAGACGTCATAGAGCTTGTGCAGACGTCCAGAGAGGTCAACAGGAGCGCCAAACGGCTTAAAGCTGCAGGCGATACCTTAAATATAAATCCCTTTGAAGCCATGCTGCAGGGAACGATAATACCAAGAAAGGAGCGTTGGAAAAAGTAAGTGTACCAAAATAAAAAAAGAAATGAGGACAAAACATGAATAAACTTGACTACAATAACCCACCGGCAGACCCCAATTCAATGAAAGTAAAAAGGACTTCTGTGATCAGAGTTGAGTGCACTGTAGGCACAGGGAAGATAGAAGAGCCATATCGCAGGATATATAGATATTATACCTCGAGCGGTACGTTGATCGGCGAAATACCCGCCCAAACAACAGTCACTGAAAATCAAGCCCCGGGCCACCAAAATGGCGCAATGAACGTTACATTGAAAATGATCAACCTCACAGGTGCAGAAATTAAAGATGCCGTAAAACTTGCAAGCGAAATACAAAAAGAGTACAGCTGTAACTGCACTCTTTTTACAGAAACTTAAGCGAGGATTGATCATGGAAAAACTAATCTTGTTAATCGTTTTCCTCGTTGGCGTGATTGCCGGCTTCTATCTTTTCAGAACGGTTTTCCGATGGCGACTCGGCTCAGCAGCACTACAAATGGATTTGTTTTGGAAAGAAATAACCCTGCTGAACCCAAAGGAAGAATCTTCCTTAGAACAAAAAGTGGCATGGCTGCTTAGAAGGCAAATTGATATAGCGTTAATTTTAAACAGCATCATTCGGGACGAGAACAGGAATTCATGATTCTATTAACCTAAAACCAAGAAAGGGGCAATACCATGAAAGAACTTGATGAAAACACAAAAAAGAAGATAATCAACTGCGTAAAAAACGTAAACAGTTGGTTACCTGAAGAACAATATCAATGCTTGCTTAACCGTATTTGCTGGGATATAGCCTGCAGAGCAGATCACAAATACGCGCCGAGTGCCGAGATCAAAGACCCCGAAGACACGCCGATGCCTCCTAAAAAACCAGACTTTCATGAAATGGTGGGAGAAATTATGTGGATATTTCAAAAAAACAACCTTACTTTTACTGCAATCAAAGGTGTACTTTCCGAACTCGAACTCAGATCTGCATATTTCTCAAAAAACCATCCTGTAAATTTTTCTGACGCCAATGGTGTTGCAAAAGAAATTAGAGTTTACCAAGAGCGATCTTAGAACAGATGTCGCTTGTAACGGAAAAATCAAGGAGGAAAAACAAAAAAGCAGCCGCTTTGCGGGCGGCTGCCTCCCCAAAATACACGCAGGCGAAGTTGAACGCACCTGCGTAAATATCATATCAAAATAACAGTTAAAGTCAATATAAAGCTCGTTTAAAAGGAGGAAAAACAATGAACAGCTTAATAGAAAGAGTGAAAAAATATCTTACGACACATACAGATATCAGTCAGGAAAAACTGGCCAAGCAGATCGGGATCTCAGGAGCTGCCCTTTCCGGTTTTTTAAGAGGCAGCTATAAAGGCGATCAGAAAGCCATCGCAGATAAATTAGAAGCGCTGCTGATCGCCGATGAAAGCCGCAGCCGGGCGATAAACGAGATCAAGGCCCCTGAAATCATTGAAACGAATATCATGCGCCAGATCAACTTCGGCATGGATTACGCCCGCGATCGCAATGATATCATCGTCATTTACGGCGCACCCGGGATCGGTAAAACCGTAACAGCCAAAGATTGGGCAGCGGATAACCCGACGAGTATATTCATCACAGCAAATCCGAATCTTGCCACCAAGCGCTGCGTCATGGAAGAGATCCTTGAAGCCCTGCGCCAACGAACAGACAGCAGAGCTGACCGCATGCACCGCTCTATTGTTAAAGCACTTGAAAAGACCAATCGCCCCATCATTATCGACGAAGCTCACTTCCTGCGGCTTGACGCGATCGAGACGCTGAGAGCAATATACGACGCGACCGGCGTGCCCCTGATCCTCGTTTCAAACCCGACTATCATGGATAAGATCACCGAAAAAAACAAGTTGATCACCGGCCAGTTTTTCAGCCGCAGCGTTAAGATCCAGCTGGACGAAACGATCCCGCTGGAAGACGTGCAGGGAATCGTCTTGCAAAATGGCGTAGAGCTTGATGAAGAAGCCCTGGACGAACTTCACCGGGCCGCTAATAAAACCGGGGCGCTGCGCCTTATGACCAAGCTTTACCTCTTTGCTCTTAAAATGGCTCATAGCGCAGGCGAGAAGCTGTCCATCCGCCATATTCAGGCGGCCGAACAAGTGATTACAATAGTCTAGGAGGCACAATGGATAAAAATAATTATGAACTCATGAAGCTTACACATATCGGCAAAAGCCTTACCGCGCTCGGCTTTAATGCCAATTTAAAAAAATCATATGCCACCTGGGGCAAAGACAGTGCAGGCAATGAATGGTTTGAGGCGTGGGAAACCAAAGACGATGCTATTTCAAGCTATTATTATCGTCTCGCTGAAGCCAGGGAGGAAATATGACATGCTGAGAAATCTTCTTATCGCTATAACAAAGGCTTTCAAACGGTTCGTGGGCTGGCCGCGTCCGGTGCTTGTGCCTAAATTTAAAACAGGCTGCGAAGTATGGTACAGTGCGAGCCGATATGACGAGGAAGCGGAAGGCAGCGCAGCCATCGGCACCGTCGAGATAGTAAAAGTAGACCGCACTGCCGAAAAAATAAATTACCTGATCAAAACAAAACCGCATGGCGCAGTCTGGCGTAAAGAAAGCCAGCTGCAGCCCTACGCATCAGCAAGCGAGGAGTGAGAAAATGACGCGTATTTTGGAGTGCGATAAATGTTATCACCTGCAAGAAACGGCACCTGACGCCGCCTATTGCGCCCATATGCATGTGAATCCATGCTACAGAGGATTACACAAGGAACCGAAGGTCATAACCCCTAAACGGATCCAGCTGCCTCCTCTGCCGCCAAAAACAGAAAGTAAACGCATACCGCCGTTTCGCCCGATGAAGCGTTCTAATTTTGACTGGGAAAAGCATCACGAGTATATATTTAAAATGCACTACGAAGGCCACAGCGCCAGTCGCATCGCACTGGCGATAGGCGCAAATGCCAATACAGTGTGGGGCTACATCGACAGATACAGGGAGGACCAATAATGAACGCTAACAGGATCTTAGATGCAATGATCTTCGGGCTAAAGGTAACAATGGCTTATTATTTAGCAACAGTGATCCTGCGGCTTTTGGCAGCGGCGATAACAGAACTCTTCGGCCGAATATAAAAACACAAAGGAGTTTAAATATGGACGCATTAACCTTAACCGGAATCAAAAACATACTAAAAATAGCATTTATCGTGTGCTGGCAGATGCTAAAACTTGCCGGGTTCATAGCCCTTATTGCAGCATTGATCTACTTTTTGGGCTTTTTCTGGTCACTTGGCAAAGAGGCCGCAGCAACCGTGATCGAATACTACATTTGGAGAGGCGGGATTTTTTAATGGAAAATGACAAAAGATATACATCAGTAGGAGACGAAAATAAAGAGCAGGTAACGAAACGACTGCGGCAGCAAATCGAAGAATGCCTGGAAAATGACAAGCCGATAATCGTCGGCCTGGAAAATGACCTCTACACTCTGGGGCGCACTAAAAGCCCGGAAGAATTCATTAAGTTTGCAATGAAGGCGACAAAAGGCCTCGCCGAAACGATTGAAGAAGCTACCGGATTTCTTACTGCCAAAGATTTTTTAGAAATCACCATTAGCGTAATAGTCGAAACCAAGGAGGGAAAAGCCGATGGGCAAAAAACAGATGCCAAAAGACAGGAATCGCTCCACTAAGTCTGCTTTTAAAAACAAAGTTTGCCGCCGCTGCGAAATCGGCCGTAAGAGCCGGAAACAGGACGGGACAACAGCTTCGCTGGACAGCAGCATTAAATCGCATGAGATAGGCAGCGTGCTTCTGCCAAAAGAAGAAAAGTTATCGCTTTGGGAAAGGATAAAAAGATGGTTAAAATCATAATAAAGGAGAAACTATGATAAACTCAATCCTCACTATCAACAGAAATGGTACCTGCTGCATTCCTGTAGCGATTCGCAGGCTCATGCACCTAAAACCGGGTACCAAGCTTATAATCAGCCTGCAGGAGCAAAAGTCAGGAGATAAAATAATCGTGCTAAAACCAAGAAAAGGAGCCGCAATCAATGAGTAGTACAAATATCCAAACCTACATCGATAGAGCCGTGCAGCTGGAGGCCGAAATCGCAGCCGCCAAAGAGCAGCTGGAAGAAGCCAAAATCAAGATCCAGACCGAGCTTTACGCAAAAATGCAAAACTGCAATCTAAATTACGCTTATGCCAGCTCAGATAACGGCCGGGCGGAGCTCATGATCAGAACAAAGCTCAATATCATTGACCCGGAAAAAGTAATGGCCCTGATCGGCGCCGTTGCTGAAGAAAACATCAAAGTTAAAACTGAGCCGAAATACGAGATCAAAACAAAGTTTAAAATCGCCCTCACAGCCCTCTTGCGTATGGACTACGAGGAAATAGACCTGAAAGCCATTTTGGTGCTTTTAAAAGCCAAACCTGACGCTGTGGAGGTGCTTGTTAAAAAGCTCAAGGGCGAATACAAAAAGGATCTGGAGCTTCTTCGGGCCGCAGGCCTTGGCAGTGAAAACCTAGAAGAAGAACTCGACGCTATCCGCGCCGCCAAAAACGCCGAGCTCGTCAAAAAATACTTTGACCTTAGCTCGCTGGACGTTGAAGAGCTGGCAAAAGCGATCAGCGTCGAAGATACGCTTGCCCTTACGATAAGCCCCGGCGAGCAATAATCAAGGAGGCAGGGCAATTATGGCTAACATCATAACAAAAAAGCAGGTCGGGCTGCTGCAGACAGCTAAAACAAAGCTTGGCCTCAGCGAAGAAGATTATCGATCACTGCTCTATAAATATGGTGTAGACAGCACCAAAGAGCTAACTCAACCGGCTTTCAAGCATCTCCTCAAAACCTTTCAGCGGCTGGGGTTTGAAATGCAAGGCCGATCAACAGCAGCTCAACTGCGCCATATTGCGAAAATGCAGGCCGATATGGGCATATCAGACGCAGGTCTCGGCAGCCTGTGCCAAAAGACTGTGGGGAAATCCAATCCAGAAACGCCTGGTGAATGCTCGAAAGTCATCGAAGCGCTGAAAGCTATAAAACACCGAAGGGAGTTGACCGCTGATGGATAAAAAAATCAAAAGCCAGCTCGAAGCCGATGTGCAGCCGGAAGATTTCGCGCAGTCGTTTCAGCCTATAATCAGTGCGATCGGAATAAAGGCAGCACTTGACCTTTGCAGGTATAGCGGCGGAATCCAACAGTATATCCCGCTTTATGATGAGGTACTGGAAGGGCCGAGAAACCGCGCCATAGCGAAAGAATTCGACGGGTCCAACACGCGGCAACTTGCGTGGAAATACAATGTATCCGAAGTCTATGTGCGCAGCCTGCTCGCACAAAACAGAAGAAACGAAACCAAAAGAATACTGAAAGAAAATCAAGGGAACCTTTTTTGACGCTCAAATACTAAAGGCGTTGAAAAGCCGACTTTTCCGATTCGATAGATAATAAGATCAAGCAAATTGCTTGATCTTATTGTTTTTTAGGAGGTTCCTGCCTTGAAAAAATTTATCCTCGACCTGATCTGTGATGCAGAAGGTCACCCCAGCTGCACTACAGTCCTGGCTATAACCGGCTTTGCCTTTTTTATTTTTGTGACGATGTTCTTGCTGCTGCAGGGGAAAACGTGGCCGCATTATGAAATATTTGCCGGTACGATCCTGACTGCCTGCTTTGGCGCGCAGGTCACAGGAAAATTTATCAACAGCCGCGGCGCAAGCAGCGCTATAGGTAAACTCGATGGAAAAAGTTAAACTGCTGGCTGCGTTTCTCGCTGGTGCGTTGATAACGGCAGCCTTGATGCTTTATTGCACGCCGAAGCCCGAAACAGAACTTCCTTTGCCGACAAAACCAAAAAACGAGCTGACTGCTACAACCAGCACAAACGTCAGCTATACTGCTAAAGCCGGAGTTGATGACGCGGATGCCGAGATCACCGTCCATGCCCCCGCAGTAAAGGTAAAATATAACGATAGCACCTACACCCTGCCAGCACTTAAAAACGAGCAGCATAAATTTGATGCGGGCAAGCTTGTCGTTGAAAGTAAAACTGAAGCGGCTCTTGACGTTACGAAACTCGTTGATCAACTGGCCGAAGCAAAAAGACCACGCCAAGCAGTGGGCATCTGGCAGACAACTGACGGCCCGGCACTAAGCTACGGATATTTTATTGCAAAAAATAAGAAAATTACCATCATGGCCACTATCCCAGACACAAAAAAACATGTAGCTGTCGGCCTTGAAATAACTTTTTAGGAGACCAAATTATTAAGAACACCAGACCCCCAATCCCCTTTCGTGGCAATAAGTACATGTGGGGGGACGTCTGTCCGATGCGTTTAATGCTATAAGCGGACACAAAGTATATTTAGACCTTTTTGGTGGCAGCGGTTTTATCTCAAACACCATCAAAAAACAAAATCCTCAAAGCCGCGTTATCTGGAATGATTTCGACAACTACAATCACCGTCTGGAATTGATACCACAAACAAACGTCGTCCATCAATACTTGACAAAGCTTTTCGAAAACATACCAAGCGGGAAAAATATACGCAGCTATCCCGATATATTCACAAAACTGAATGTATATCTACAAAAGCTTCCGGAAGATTCAGACTGGATAACCATTGGCAGCTGGTTACTGTTTAGCGGGAAATATGCCGCCGGAAAAATAGACTTGATTGCCAAAATAAACCAATCTTGCTGGAACAATCTCGTAAAAAGCCCGTTAATATCCGGAGATTACTTGAATAATGTTGAACGGGTATCATGTGATTGGCGCGAAGTCCTCGTTGAATATGGCTCGCTAGAAGATGTTTGCATCATTGCTGATCCGCCGTATCTATATACAGATAATAGCGGCTACTCCAATGAAATAACAGCTAGTGACACTCTTGATCTCTTCGAAATCTGTTTAAACAGTAAATCCTACATGCTTTTTACTACAGGGCGCCTTGATGTCATCGATCTCGTATTGAGATTAGATAAGAAAAAATCTAAAGATACGAAGAAAATTATTCGCAGGTCAAAACTGAATGCCAAGTTAAAAAACTATCTGTCTGAAGTTTGCTACTACAAATAATTTAAGATAAGGAGCCTCTAATAATGGATCAAACTTACATCAACATGCTTTTTACTATCGCTATGGCGATCATATCAGGTGTCCTGACGCTGTGTGGAAGATACCTGAACGAGTACAAAGAGGATCTGATCAAACGCACTACAGACCAAGATGCAAAGATTATTGATGTTAGTTTGAAAATAGAACGCTTACGAGAAGACTATGCCCGAGAAGCACTACGGATACAAAGAGACTTTGTGGCCAAAGACGAGTATATCGCTATGGTCAGCAAAATAGATTCAAAATTAGACCGCACACTCAGCGCACTGCATGAAGTTGACAAAACACTGGCGCAAGTAGTTGCAAAAGGAGAGCAGAATGAACAGCATTGAACGCATTGAAAAAAAAGAGCTGCGGGGACGCATCCTTGCTGTCCTCGACTACAACTACCCTGCAGGACTGAGCGAAAAACTTGTGCTGCAGTCGCTCATTGCCGCCCGTTTTGACGTCACCAAACGCGAACTCAAAGCGCAGCTGGCATATCTGGCCGAAAAAGGTTATGTCACATTGCAGCAGGTAGGCTTTACTGATATCGATCTTGCGCGTCAGATGGTCAAACTCACTGCCAGCGGAAAAGATCTCGTAGACGGAAATCTGGAGGCGGATCCGGGGGTGAGCGTATGAGGCGAAAAACTCAGCAGCGCAGCCACAGCAAAATATCAAAGCTTCCTGCGTCAGTGCGCGAAGCCGTCGATAAACTCATACTTAGCGGGAAAACATATGACGAAATAGCCGAACATCTGCAACATATGGGAGAAGATATCAGCAGGGCCAGCGTTGGCCGCTATGGCCAGCGGTTTTTAGCCCAGATGGAAAAACTGCAGCTTTTTCGCGATCAGGCCCGCGTTGTAGTAGACTCTGCCGGAGACCGTCCGGCACTCGAAATAGCTGAAGCTGCAAATCAGATGGCCCTTTCTGCAGTCATGGAGTACATCATGGAGATAGACTCCCTGAAAGGTGCTAAAGCAACAGAAGTCATCAAGGCTCTGGCGCTCTTAGAACGCAGCGGCGTGCAGCGGGAACGCCTTAAATTAGAGGCACGCAAAAAAGCTAATGAAATCATCAAAACTCTGGAAGAAGGCACGCCAACAATGGCAGCGTTATCGCCGGAACATATGGCCTATATCAAGGGGATGTATGGTCTGACATATTAAACGCCTTGAAAAAGGCGTTTAAATGCTTTTTAACAAAAGGAGGAACCATGGGAGCAAAAATGCAGCCATTGATACCATTGCTGCCCTATCAGCAGCGCTGGGTAGAAGATAAAAGCAGATTCAAACTGGTCAACAAAGCGCGGCAAACAGGTTTTTCTTTCGCGGTATCACTGGAAGTGCTGCTTGATGCATTAGAGCGCAAGACGCTCTGGGTGCTGCTCTCTAAAGGCGAGCGGCAATCCCGCGAGCTGATGGACAAAGTGCAGATGCACGCTAAAGCTGCCAGCTACGCCCTTGACGTGATCGAAGCTGACTTTAAGGTCGGCAAAGACAGTTATAAGCAGCTGGAGCTTAATTTGCCCAACGGCAGCCGCATCATCGCGCTGCCCGCCAATCCTGACACGGCCCGCGGCTTTTCCGGCAATGTCGTCCTTGACGAGTTTGCTTTTCACGCTGACTCAAAGGCGATCTGGGCAGCGCTATATCCGACTATTACCCGCGGATACAAGCTGCGCATAATATCAACACCAAACGGCGTCGGCAATCAGTTTGAAAAACTTGTATCGGACCCGGACAATAACTGGAGTAAACATGAGGTAGACATCTATCTGGCCGTCTCTGAGGGACTGGATCTAAACATAGAGGAGCTGCGCCGCGAAGCTGGAAGCGAGGACACATGGCTGCAGGAGTACTGCTGTAAGTTTTTGGACGAGTCATCCAGCTTTTTGACTTTTGACCTTATCAATGGCTGCAGCGATGGCAAAGTCGCACGCAATCTGCCGGAACTGATCGATCCGGCAGCGCAGCTATACCTTGGCTTTGACGTTGCCCGCAAAAAGCACCTTTCGGTCATCTGGCTCCTGGAGAAAGCCGGAGAGCGATATAACACCATCTGCGTCAAAGAGATGCAGGGCATGAAGTTTAGAGATCAGCGCCAACTGCTCTACACATTCCTTGACCTCCCGAACCTCTACCGGGCCTGCATCGACGCCACCGGCATCGGCGCTCAGCTGGCCGAGGACGCTAAACTGGACTACGGCTATAAAGTCGAGCCGGTGATGTTTACTGGGGCGAGCAAAGAAGATATGGCCGTCCATATCCGTGGACTGTTTGAGGACAGGCTCATTACGATCCCGAAAGACGATAAGATCCGCGACGACCTGCACAGTGTAAAAAAAGTTGTCACGTCAGGGGGCAACGTGCGTTACGTCGCCCCGGAAACGGATGACGGACACGCCGACAGGTTCTGGGCGCTTGCCCTTGCGGCCCACGCCGGCCGCACCAAATGGCAGTCCGGCAAGGTGACGCCTTTTAAAATCAAGTATTAGGAGGACGGAAAGATGAAAAACGACCGGATCGAAGAATATAGCCTGCTAAACAATGCGTATTATGGCGATGGAGGCTTTTTGAACGGGAAATACCTCGTCCAGCACCCGCGCGAATCGTCCGAAAAATATCAGCAGCGCCTCGCTTTGGCTTATTACCTAAACTACACATCACCCTGTGTAAACGCTCATGTGGACCCAATCTTTAAACGAGATCCACAGCGGGAATATTCCGGGGCGATCACAGCCCTCTGGGAAGATTTCGCCAAAGACACCGATCTTGCCGGTACAGATCTCAATACGCTTGTTAAGCGCTGGGCAGTAGCGGCAAAACTCTATGGGATCGGCTACGTTGTTTGCGACAACGCCCCGCAGCCCGGCAGCACGATCGGCGAGATCCTTGCGAGCAAAAAAAGGCCCTATGCCTATCTATTGGACCCTGACCGAGTTAAAGAGATCAAAGTAGACAATAACGGAAAGATCATTTACTTTTCTTTTTTAGAGCGCGACCCCAAAAGCAAACGTGACTTTGTCCGCATATTCACAGACAAAGGCTGGGAGCTGCGCGATGGCGACAAAGTCACCGATAGCGGCAAGTATAACCTCGGCCGCGTGCCGGTAGTCAAGCTCGCCAGCCGCGAAATCAGTCCCTTTGATATGTTCCCGGCATCAGAATTTATAAGTATCGCCATGACCAACCGGAGCATTTATAACAAATGCAGCTGGCTGGATGATATATTGCGAAATCAGACGTTTAGTATACTAACGTATCCGACAACCAAAGCCGAGGATTTGGATATCGGTACTGATAACGCTCTGGCCTATCCGCCGGACTCCCGACATATCCCGAGCTTTATAGCGCCTCCGGCAGAGTGTGCGACGGTGCTCGCCAACCAGATCCAGATGCTGCAGGAGGAGATCTACCGCATGGCTGTCGTTGTAAACGTCACGGGCGTACGGACCCAGTCTTCCGGAGTCGCTAAGCAGTGGGACTTTGAGCAAACAAACCAGCTCCTCAGCAGTTTTGCGGGCAACATCGATGTCGCCGAAATGGAGTTGGCCGAGCTCTTTGCGCTATGGCTTGGCAGCGAATTTGATTACCAATGCAATTACCCTAAAGACTTTTCTGTGTCGGATGTCACGACAGAGCTTGCCAACGCCGAAACGGCCAAAGCCCTTGATTTTGGGACAACATTTAATACGGAGATACTGAAACGCGTTATCACGTCCTACCTGCCTGATCTGAAAAAAGACCGGGTCGAGCAAATAGTGAGCGAATATAGCGATCTTGCTGATCTGTCAGCTCTTGATGCCACCGAAAGCGATTAAAAATGGGAACAAATAAATTATTAAAGCTAATATCTGTCTATCTTGCCGCCTGGCGCAGTGATGCGAAAAAAGCAGAGGCCCTGATCGCAGCAAGCATAGCCGCAGGAGATAAGGTAGATAAAGCTGTCGATAAGGCCATCAAGGCGCGCCCTGATATGTTTTACCTGACCGGTCTGCCTGATTTTCTGGCAGACGCTGCTGCCATCGGCCTGGGAGTAGCCGACACATCTTTCGTACCGCCTGAATATCGTGAGCTGCTCGTCAAAGCGCTCGAAAAACCGTGGACGTCTAACGGCGTCAAATTATCGGCAAGGCTTTACGGAGCTGGCCGAGACATGCGGGCCCAGATACTTACCGTGGTCGGACGGTCGCTGAAAAATGGCGCCGACTGGCGGGCTGCAGCCAAAGCCCTTTACGACGGTTATGGTAAAGGAGCGGTAATACCGGATCAAGCTATCGCCGGGTACATGGCCAATCTCAGGCGCTGGACGCCCGAAAATTACGAGGAGCAGTCACGCCTTGCCCGCATCGCGCTGCGCAATATCAACAGGCTGGCCCGAAAAGGCGCGCCCAATATAGCGCTAAAGTCTGCTTATACTAAACTCCTTGATGCCGCCAAGACTGGCAGCGAAAAGGCATACAGAACCGCTCTCGATATTGCGATCAACGAAAAATCCCGCTACGTCGCCGAGCGTATCACCCGCACCGAAAGTACCCGGGCATGGGCTGACGGTTTTTTCGCAAGAGCATTGGCGGACCCTCATGTCGTCGCTGTCAGGTGGAAACTCAGCAGCAGGCATCCCGTTTATGATATCTGCGATATGTACGCTAAAGCCGACATGTACAATTTAGGAGGCGGCGTTTATCCGAGAGACAAAGTGCCGCCCCTTCCGGCGCACCCGCACTGCCTGTGCTACCTTTCTGAGGTCTACCGCGGTGAGGTCGACCTGTCGAAGCAAAAAGATCAAACAAAAAAAGCCGTTGATAGCTGGCTGCGCGATCTGCCCTTTGATAAGCAAAAACTCGTACTCGGTCTCTATGGCGTCAACGCATGGACCGCCGGTGACAGCTGGACTAAATACCTGCGGGGCTGGCAGGGCCTTGTGAACCCGACAAGCAGGCTTGACTCTGGTCTCGTACGCGATCTGATGGAGCGCAACCTGCTGCCGCCGACAGATAGCCATCTTGCAGCTATTGCAAAATCACAGGGGTTAAGTTATACTTTAGGCAAACGTGGAGCTGCCCGCTGGCAGAGTGATAATGGCTGGGATATATATCCCATGTTTGATGGCTTTTACGGCAGCTATGGCACCGAAACACTAAAAGCCGGCAGCGTGATCGTGGACCGCTATGGTAAAGCCACGGGCAGCTTTGTAAGCCCGCAAGGGACAAAATTTGCCGAAAGATCCCTGCCCCCAAAGAGCCAGAACGAAGATTACCACATCTACCGCGTCAAAAAAGACATTCCGGGAGTATTGTCCGGCCGTACCGCGCCGTGGTTTGGGCAAACCGGAGGAGGCTGGCAGTACAAGCTGCCGGATAAGATCATGAACTTATCTGATTACTTAGAGGAGGTCGATGGATAATGACAGTTAAAGATCTCGAAAAAATCTTAATAACCGAAAAAGTACGCGTCGGCGACTACTCCTTCCGCGACGATCAGCCCATAATATACGATGGCTACTTGATCCGCAGTACTCTCAAAGGCAAATGGGAGCTCTACTACATGGAACGCGGGCAAAAGGATCTACTGGGCACCTACCCAACCGACCACGCCTGCTGCATAGAGTTTTTGCGATATATGTCCAGGAGCTACTCGCAGCTGGAAAAATATCTGCCGGAATACAAAACAGCATAATTTGCAAAATACTAAAGGCGTTGAAAAGCCGCCAAACTGAATAAAAGAGATAATAAGATCAATCCTTCGGGATTGATCTTATTTTTTTATGTCACCGCAAGCGCAAAAATCCGTTTTAAGCGGTTTTACGCTCCTACAGGATAAATACCTTGCGCCAAAATCATTTAAACGTTTTTAAACGGTGTTTGAACGATTTTAAAAGGGGGTATATCTAATCCGCAAGCGCATAAATGATCTGCCGAAAGGATGATTTGTAAAAAATGATACCTGAAGGACTTTATGGAGAGATAAAACAGCCGCCTGAAAAAAGTATCGCGGCAGCGATCAGAGATATCACGAGTATTCGGGACTACATGGATCGCCGGGCAGAATATCGCTACGAACATAAACAATTTGCTCTAAACCTAGTGATAGACATTTTAGAGCAGATAAAAGCAGCTCAAAACCGACAGGAGCTCCAACCTCCTGTTGGTTGACTATAAACATCCTCCTTTCTCTTTGCGGCCGGCTACGCAACCGGCCGCAATCTGAATCAAAAGGAAACGAAAGCTATCTGGAGCGGAGGCTCTGATATAAATGCGGCGGAGGCCGAAACTAAAAATATGGAGGCAACAATGGACCTAAAAGAAATCTACACCAAACTTGAAGCCATGGACGGCGGATCTGATATCGTCGCCGCAGTGAAAAGCGAAATCGAAAAATTAAACGCGGAAGCGAAAACGCACCGCGAAAAAGCTGCTGCTGCCCAAAAAGAGCTGGAAAGCTCTTCCGGCAGATATGACGCTGTACTGGCAGCCCTTGGGATCGAAGACAAAGAAAATGCTGCAGATGCCGCAAAAGAACTTAAAGGCGCTCTGGATGCCTTTAGCGCATCGGGCAAAAAGCCTGACGAGATCGCAAAAGAACTATCCGGTCTTACCAAGCGATTATCCGAAATCGACAAAGAGCTGGCTGACACCAAAGCCGCCAAAGAGGCCGAGACCGCAAAACGTGTAGCTGCCCTCAAAAGTAACGGCCTGATGCAGGCCCTTGCCAAAGGCAATGCGGCAAACCCGGAAGCCATAAGCAAGATTTTGCTTGAAAACGTCACTGTCGGTGAAAATGATGAACTGACCATGCAAAATGGCAGCGAAAGCGTCTCTATCAACGACGGCGTGGCGGCGTGGCTCGCCGATAACGCATGGGCAGTTAAAGTAAACGCATCCGGCGGCAGCGGCAGCGGAGGCCATGGCGGCAGCTCCGGCGACGCTTTTGCTGACGGATTCGACAACGCATAAGGAGGACATTTATAAATGGCAATCAATTACGCAGCTAAATATTCTGAAAAAATCGACGAACGCTTCGCGCTCATGAGCGTGACGGCCCCGGCCGTAAATGATGACTTTGACTTTATCGGGGTGAAAACCGTTAACGTCTACAGCATCCCCACCAAGGCCCTGAACGACTACTCCATGACCGGTAACAGCCGCTATGGTACAGTAACAGAACTGGAAGACACCGTGCAGGAGCTGACTCTCGGTCGTGACCGCAGCTTTACTTTTTCGATCGACCGCAGAAATTACAACGACACGATGATGACCAAAGAGGCCGGCAAGGCTCTTGCCCGCCAGGTCAACGAAGTGATAATCCCCGAGGTCGACACCTATCGTCTGGCGGCGCTCGCAGCCAATGCTGGCGGCACTGCGACAGCAGCCATCACCAGCTCCAATGCATACGAAAAATTTCTTGACGCAAAAAACCACCTGATCGACAACAAGGTCCCATCTGTAGGATCTGTAGCCTATGTATCCGGCCAGTTTTACAAAAATATCAAGCTGGACAGCAGCTTTATCCAAGCCAGCGACCTGGCTCAAAACACATTGATCACAGGCCAACTGGGCATGATAGACGGTACGCCGATCATCCCCGTCCCGTCCAGTTACCTACCCGCTGACTGCGCGTTTATCCTCACCAATCCGGTCGCAATGTGCAGCCCGGTCAAGCTCGCTGATTACACGATCCACGAAAACCCGCAAGGCATCAGCGGCTGGCTGGTAGAAGGCCGCGTCTACTACGACGCATTTGTACTTGCATCCAAAGCTAACGCAGTGTATGTACATATGACCGCTTAGGAGGAATTTAAATGGAACTTACAAAAAAAGGCAAAAAAGTAACCCTTAAAAGTGACGTCCAGATCGCGGCCTACAAAAAGGCTGGCTGGGTTGAAGTCAAAGGCAAAAACCCCAAAGCCAAACCGGATGACCCGGCCGCTGATACCACCGAAAAATGATAACCATTAAGATCACCGGAGCAAAGGAGCTGACCGAAAATTTTCGGCAGCTTCCGCTCCGGGCAAAAGATGAGCTTGTAGCGGCGCTTAAAGCCTCTTTGCGAGATATCCGGGACCGGGCAAGGTCGGATCATAAATTTACGACCCGCAGCGGCGAGACTGAGCGCGGGATCGAATTCAACCAGACCGGCCCCCTTTCGGGTGTTGTAGGTGTAACAACCAAGATCGGCGCCTACCTGCACGAAGGCACAGGCATCTACGGGGCCAAAGGCCGCCCGATCGTTATCGTCCCAAAATCAAGAGCCGCTCTCAGATGGGCAACCGGAGAAGGATTTGCCTTCTCCAAGCGCGTCGTTATTTCCGGCATTAAAGGCGATCCCTTTTTGTATAAAGCGGCCAGAAAAGAAACCGCGGCGGTTAGAGCAAGGTTTGGCGAGGCTATCAGAAAGGCGGCAAAATTATGATATTTATAACCGATGCCGATATCACCGACGACGTATTAGTCGTTGATCAATCCGACATCGATGCGGCAAACGCTTACGTCGGATCGATGCAGGCGAAATTCGTTATAGCTGACGAGGATATTGCTGATCCTCTGCCCTATAACATCAGACGCCTTGCAATCGTCTATGCCTGCTATACGGCGGCACTTGACGCAGTAGGCACAGATGCGACGGAAACGATGGGCGAAAACCGGCAGCGCATCGACATTTACGAGCAAAAGCGCAAAGCGTACTACGCAGAACTGACCGCGCTGTCAGGATCTATTACAGCAGCAGACTTTACCGGGACTGCCGTCGGCGGCTCCCCTAAAGTCACACTGGGGAGGTCTTGATATGAGCAGGCGCCAGGAAGTAACTGACGCGATTGCGCGCATCTTGAGCGACGAGCTGCCTGACATTCCATGGACCGTGCTCGTCAAAGGCCTTAAACGGTCTAAACAAACCGAAGGCACGATCAGCTGCGACGAGGTAACATACAGTTTTGACGCCAAAGGCAGCCGCAACGGCCGCGCGATTTACTCCGTCTGTGTAGTCGCCGCAGGTGACAGCGTCGATATTGACGACATCGCAGACCGCCTGGACGCGGTTATTTTAAAGAACCCAACGCTTGATAACTGGGCAACTACCGCCCGGATAACGCAAATACTTTTTGGAGTCTCGCAGGGTCAGCCGCAGGAGGCGGGAGTTTTCTTGGCGACCCTTGACGTGACTTACGACAGTAATTAATGGAGGTAAACAATGGCAGCACAAAGACCCATTCGCCCGGTGATCGATAAAAAACTCATGGGCCGAGAGGTGCTTGTTTTTTTAGACTTCGGCGAAGATGCAACCTATGACGATCCAGTCTGGTCTATCATAGGCGGACAGCGAACCGCAGACTTTAATAACAGTGCCGACAGTATCGACACCAGCGATAAAAATTCCAACGGCTACGGCGACAGCGAGCCGGGCATGAAAACGACCGAGATATCCATGGAGCTCATCATCAAGCCGAGCGATCCCACGATCGCACAGCTTTACGATGCCTACAATAATAATGAGGCTGTAGATATCCTGCGCTGGGTAAAAGGCGGACGAAGCACGCGAAACTGGTACTCAATCACAGAAATGAGCGAATCCGCAGCATATGACGACGCATCGATCCTCACCCTGACGCTTAGCGGCAAGGGCGAGCCGACAGTCATCGAAGATATGGCTGACCCGCGCGAATAGCGCATAATCGCAGCAGCGGGGAGATTCCTCGCTGCTTTTTAATTAAAGGAGGCAATGTAAATGCAAAAGAAAGCGAAAAATAAAGCCCAAGGCAGCCAAGTTAGACGCACTGTAGATCTCAATATTTTCGGAGAAGAACATCGGCTGAAATTTACCATAAACGCGCTGGAAATGCTGGAGGCGACTACTGACGAAAGGAACGTCAGCATTCTTGCGACTAAACCTGTATGGTCGCTTAAAGACGTTGTATCCGGAATCCACGCAGGGTTAAAGTGGCAGATACCCAAGCTGACCCGCGAGCAAGTCAAAGACGGCGTGCAGATATTGATCCGGGAAACATCAATTTACGAACTGCAAGGCCTGATCACTGCCGCGATCGGACTTTCCGGACTGGTATTCGGCGACGCTGCCAGAAGCCCGTTTGCAGAGATCCTGCCCGGTAAAAAACAGTCCGGCGATGATAGCGACGAGGGCGAAGAAAAAAAGTAATTACTTTTGCCGACTGGGTCGATCGCTGCATCTGGATCGGCTATGCGCTAAAATTCACTGCCGAGCAGATTGCGGCATTAACGCCATATGAATTATTTGCCCTGTGGGACGGCGAAAAATACCTGCGCCAAGCACGGCAGATAGATATCGCAAGCCTTATCACTATCCATTATTTAAATCATCATCGGCGCAAAGGCGCACGCGAATTGAAACTTGAGGATATATTCAGCGATGGTCGTTTCGACAAGCGCCGCAGCAAGAATGAATTTACGAAAGAAGACTGGCAGCAATACATCGATATCTTTGGATAAGGAGTTACCATGGCCGAAAAAATAGAAGTCCAGATAAATGGCGAAAGCCAAGGTTTTGATGCGGCAGCAGCCAGAGCGGCTCAGCAGGCAGCAAGACTCGAAACTGCATTAAATAACGTCGCCAGCTCGCAAAGCAAGGCGGCCAGCGCTGCAGCTCAAGCTGCAGGATCTACCGATCAGCTCGCCAACGCACAAAAAGGCGCCGCTGATGCTGCTGCCAAGGCCGCCAGGCAAAACGACAAAACAAAAGATTCGCTGGATGGAATCAGGACAGCATCGACCCTTGCCGCGGCAGCTATTGCAACAGCTACGGCAGCCATGGGGTTAGGTGCCGTTAAAGCTGCAGGAAAAATGGAACAGCTTGAGATCGCGTTTACAACAATGCTGGGCAATGCCGAGCAGGCGAAGACTATGCTAAGCGACCTGCAGGACTTTGCGCAGGTGACTCCGTTTGACCTCGAATCAGTAACAAATGGCTCGCGCAGACTTCTGGCAATGGGTTTTTCTGCTGAGCAGATCATTCCGGTCATGACCGCCGTTGGCGACGCCGCAGCGGGTCTTGGCATGCAAGCCGAGGGCATCGACCGGATAACGCTTGCCATGGGACAAATGGCCGCCAAAGGCAAAGTGTCGGCTGAAGAGATCCGGCAGCTGGCTGAAGCAGGTATCCCGGCTTGGAAGTTTATTTCCGAAAGCCTCGGTATAACCATTCCCGAGGCCATGAAACGAGCCGAACAAAGTCAGATCAGTGCAGCTCAAGGCTTGAACGCCATCGTCGCCGGTATGAACAGCAAATTCGGCGGTATGATGGAGGCACAGTCTCACACGATCGACGGCATGTGGTCTAACCTCATGGACGGTATTAGCCGCACATCGATCTCAGTCGGCAAAGATATCGTCGAGAGTTTTGATTTACATAAAAAACTAGCTAAAGCCATGGACTTTTTCGACGAGTTCCGCGAGCGCGTGGACAATTCCGGTCTTCGGTCTGCGATCATCCAGAGCGTACCGACCGAAGTCGTCGCCGCTGCGTTTGTCGCAATAGATATAGCGGTAGTGACGACCCTTATCCCGGCGATCAGTAAAGCTATAAAGGCCTTCAGGGCTTTGCGTGCGGCTATGCTGTCTACTCCAATAGGTCTTGCAGCGACGGGCGTTGCTGCAGTTGCAACGCTGGCCTATGACAAAGCCCAAGAGTACGAACTGGGCGGCCAGGAACGAGCCAACCTCCTGCAGGGAGTATTTGATGCTGAAGGCATCGAAGGCTACGAGGAGTACGTCACAAAGGCGGCAGGAGTAGTCGAGGACTGGGATAAGATAAGCAGCGACAATGATCCTTACGCCGCGATCCGCGATGCCGCGGAACATGCGCGAAAGCTGGAAGCTCCGCCTGACTTTAGCAATCTCGGTGACTATGCTGCTGATGCCGGTTCTGGCAGAAAAGGTTCTGGCCGTAAAAAACGTGATACGTCTGCGCAGGAGGCCAAGGCCTACATTGATCTGTTTGATAAAATGGTGCAAAAAGCCGAGGCGTTCAAATCCTTGTGGGACGGCATTACCGGCACGAGAAATACTATGTTTGACAATGCTGCCGAGCAGGTCAAAAAGGCAACTGAATCCTACAACGCTGCGCGCGATGCCCGGATCAAGGCTGAAGCCGAAGGCAATGCCAAAGCCGCCGAGCTGATCGCAGAGACTGAAGCGCAGCGGCTGCAATACCTCCAGCAAACCGAAGCGAAGGCGAATGAAGTTTTTGCTGACAGCCTACTGCAGCGCAAAAATGCCATGCAGGAATACAACAACCAAATGCAGACCCTTGCCGAAAACAATCAGGCTGCAATTCTGGCGGCATTTCAAGGGCGGCTGTCCGCCGAGCAGGAAATGGAGCTCGAACAGGCCCTCGCCCGCCAGCAGCAAATGATCGAAGAGCAGGAGCTTAGGCAGGCTTATTACGACTGGCAGCTCGAAAGCCAGGAAAGCCTCTTATCGTTCGGACTGGAAGCGGCGCAAACACTCAAAGACGGCCTGGCATCGGGTCTCGCCAGCATCATAACTGAAGGAGCTAAGCTCGGTGACGTTTTAAAAAACCTTGGTAAACAGATACTTAATATGTTCATTCAGTGGATAGTTGGCAGACAGCTCGCAGCAGTCTTTTCAAAAATGGCCAACAAAATGGCACTTGCCGAAACCAAAGGTATCGCTGCAGCAAGTGCTGCAGCATGGGAACCTGCAGCAGCGCTTGCCGAGGCAGCAGTGCCGGGTTCTATCGCTCGCGGCGAAGGCTTGGCAGCGGCAGTGGCAGGCAGAGCAGCAGGCATCGGCGCCGATTTTGTATCCAGCAGCAGCGATTCCGGCGGACTTGGCTCTGACAGTTTTATGAACGGAGGCCTTGACAGCGCCATGGGCGGGCTCAATACCGGCGGAGTTGGTCTTGGTAACAGCAGTTTCATGCGCGGCGGCATCAGTTCGATTCCGGGTGGTATTGGCGGCAGCGTGATTAACGTCACCAGCAATAACTACGGACAAATCAACAACGGCTGGGACGCCGATCAATTACTCGGCGGACTCAATGACAGCGTCTTAGGCGCTTTAAGAGGTGCTTAAATGGCTTTTAAAAGAGTGAAATACGAAGAAAAAAACGCGTATCCTGATGAATATATTACAGTCATATCTGCCGCAGGCGTGGAACAAAGGCAATATTTGCGGATAGCCATATCTAACCTTAATGACATAAAAATGCGCATCAAAGAAGCTGATAAAGCTTACGCGCACGGCAGCTATGCCTACGGCGACGGCAAAATCGAAAGCAGGAAAATGAAACTGTCCTGTCACATTCGCGGCGAAAACCAAGCCGACCATGACCGGCAATACAACAATATCATAAACCTGTTTGCGCAGCGCAACTACTCGCTGCGCATGGCTCGAGAGGACCGGGAGTATCGCATTGCCGGATTAGTAGAAACGAAACAAAAATGGGTCAAAGGCTTTAAATGGCTTTGGTCTGATATTGATATCACTCTTATGATGACAGATCCGTTTGTTTACGCAACTGCTGATACCGTGGTAAACATTCCGTTTACCGAGAACCAAACCGATAAAGTGGTCAGTTTATATAATGATTCGGCGATTGACGTTCCGCTGATTTTTGATTTTATCCCGATGGCCGATACGCCCATGGATAACGTCAAGATCATGCATACAGATAGCGGCGAACAGATGCAGCTGACCGATTCGCTCCTTAGCTATCCTCACAAAGCTCGCGTGGATGGCAACGTGGGAACAGTGCGGCGCGATAATGATAACAGTATCAATACCTTTTCCGGAGTATTCCTTCATGCCCTGCCCGGTCGAAATGAATTCAAATTCACCTGTCCGGCCGGGCAGGTGAAAATAATCTACAGAGCCAGGTGGTTTATATGAGCAAAGGTAATCTTTTATACGGCCTATATCCGCGCGGCCAATACATTCACGCAGGACTTATTGGACTGGCCGGCGGTTACACTGATGATCAGATAGGCTACCTGCCAGACCGCTATGATATGATCGCTTACAACAAGGACGGGACCAAATCCGCGATTTTTTCCAGCGGCGTCGAGGGCAATGCGCTAAAGTCGTTAAAATTCGAGATAGTCGAAACTGGCTGCGGAAAAGCGGATTTTGTTTTTAGCCGGCTGCCAACAAACGCAGAACTTTCCGTAGATCAGCGCATTGATATCCACTTATACAATGATCCGCGGCCGTGGTGGAGTGGATACATTTTAAACTGCCCCTCCCAAGGCAGCACTGCCAAAGAATACAAATACACCGCGCATGGGTACTACAATAAACTGGACGCAGTAGTCATATTTGCAGATTTTCAGGGGCGCGAGGTATCAAATATGGTGTCTGATATCGCCCGCCAGGCAGAGCTAAAAGCCGGGCTAAACTACAGCAGTAATCTGCTGATCAACACCAACTATATCGCGTCACGAATACAATTTGACGGCGTTACAGCTAAAGACGCACTCAAGCAGCTGTCTGACTTTGCAATCGATTACGTTTACGGCGTAGACGAATACCGCCGCCTGTTTTTCCGTCCGCGCAACCGCGAGGTCAATGAGCAGGCGAGGTTTTGGGTCGGAGATCATCAGGGCAGTTTTGAGCCGGTGGACGACGCCGAAAAAATCTACAACGTGCTGCCGATAAAAGGCGCAGCTGTAGATGGCAATGGCGAACAGTGGTTAGCGACAGTAGAGGACGCAGAAAGCCAGCTTAGATACGGCATCCGCGAAAAAGTATTAACCTTGCCGTCGGCATACTCTGCCACCGACGCCGAACGCTGGGGCAAAAATCAGCTGCTGTCAATGTCTAAACCGGCCCTATCAGCCAAAGTTGGCGAGATACAGCTCCCCTACCCTTTGGCGGACGGACGGTTTAACGTCCGGAAGATGTGGACGGATGGCGAGGCAGTTATTACTGACAGAGCGGGTATAGCCCATCAATACCCAATAACAAAGCTAAAATATAGCGTCTCTGCTGACAAAGGCATCAAATGCGACATGGAGCTTGGCAAGCAGCCTGCGGAAATAGATACATATCTGGCCGAACTGTCCAGATATGCAAAAGACCTCGAATTACTGCAGGCTGCAGCAACCAAACAGCTCAAATAGGAGGCAAAATGGCAAATCCAAGTAATTACAGATATGATGCATATGCTGACATTCCATCTAATATAACGCTGACAGAGCGGCATTTAGTCCCGGCCATATCTCCGTATATAGTTACGCTTACTGAGGTCCCGGTCAAGTCAGCGCCATCGACTACTTCAGCCAGATATATTAATGATATTTCCGGCGGTTCGGCAGTCTACGGAGAATCACTGACCGAGGTATCGGCCACCCCGGTAGCCGGGCAATATTACCCGGATTACCATACAAATGCCGATAATAATGAAAACTGGAACACAGGGCAGATTCTTTTTGCTGCAGCAGATGCCGGAAAGATTGTTGAAATAACCTATTTAGCGAAAGGAACATTAACCGGTGTTACCTCTGCCGCATATCCCTCATGGTGGCGCGACTGTGGTGATGGCAGCGACGGTGACTTTTACCCGACATCGAACGTCACACTTAAAGGACGATACGATTTTCGAAGCGTATATATCCCCGCTGGCGTGACGGTATATGTAGCTGGTTTTATTGATATACGCTGCCAAGGAATGTTCATTAACGCCGGTCTCATCAATGGTGATGGTAGCGGCGGATTCGGTGGCAAAGGCGGAGATGGCGAAATAGAATCACTAGAGAACGGTTATGGCTGGCGATGGCACTACCCATATACACGCGGAGAAGCCAGCGGCGGCGGTGCTGGCGGCGCTGGCGCAAATAATTCTGAATGGACTGACCCCCAGGTGAATGGTGTACGTGTGACGATGGACGAAGGAATTATAAGGCATTTAATGCGTTCTGACATTCCCTGCATGGGCTGCGGCGGTACAGGTGGTGATGGCCGACCAAGCTCAAGCTCAAATAATGCTCATGGCGGCAACGGTGGCCGCGGCGGCGGCTGTGTCCAAATAGTTACCACAGCATACAAAAACGCCGGTACTATTTCCGTTCGCGGCACAAATGGGACGCCGTGGACAAACGGAATAATCACTGGTAGCAATCCCGGCGGTGGTGGTGGAGGCGGATGTATTAAAGTAATATGCCAGCGTAATCATTTTGTTGGCAACGGATATGTCGACCCCGGAGCCGGAGGCGGAGCAGGCTGGTATCGCGTGATTGAACTGGGGGTGAACTGATGATTATCGCAAATGGTTTAGATATAACCTGCTCTTATGGCGATACATTTAGTTGTGCATGGGAAATTGAAGGTGCGTCTGCTGGTGATGATATTACTTTTTCCGTAAAGGCTACAGCCAATAGTTCGGATGTAATACATCAGGCGAAGTGCGACGTTTCAGACCGGTTAATCAATGTCAATATACCGGCTGCGACATTCGCGGAGATACCAGTTGGTTCGTATGTGTACGACCTTGTCTTGCGCAGCGAAGGGCACGTCACGACGCTACTTTTTCCTGCAAATTTACACATAAAGGCGGTGGTTCACAGTGAGTGATCCAGTAGTTAAAATACCGACAATAAAGCTCACGCCCGTTCCGGGTGGCGTTAATGTAGTCCAATACGGAACGCTGACGATTGGTAGTGTTGAAACTCTTGAAGCTGGATCGGCAGCAACGGTATCGAACAGTGGCACTATTGAAAAAGCTGTGTTGGATTTCGGCATTCCGGCAGGGTTTGACGGTAAAGCCGGTGCAGCTGCTACAGTCGCAATAGGAACCGTAACAACAGGAGAGCCGGGAACTACAGCAAGCGTGACCAACGTCGGAACAGATACCGCAGCCGTGCTTGATATAACAATACCCAGAGGTGACAAAGGCACAGACGGCACAGGAGCAGGTGATGTAGTCGCTGCTGCCGCTAACACTTTTACAGCTACAAATACCTTTAATGGAGTTTTAAAAACAAAATCCGATATGCAGGCAGTCGGAGCATTGCCAACAGTCTTACAACGAGGGGACTCAAATATTCAGACCTGTATCATTAATGACAGTTTGGGCCGAAGTGTAGTATTTAGAGACACTGGTGATATGACTGGATATGTCAAAACGTTTATTATTTCTGTTTATCGGGAAACCGCACTTTACTCTTTCAGTATTGGTTCTGACAATGTCATTGGATCTAATACTCCTAAAGTTTACATGATGAATGGTGCATTGCCTGATATTAAGTATGGCGAAGTATTGAAAATCGCTATGGAAGTGAATGAGCCTGCGAATGCTATCTTTATCTATATACTTGGAAAGGTGGCGTTGTAATGTTATCTAATAAGATTCTGTTGGTTGCTGCCTACGGGGGAGCTGTTCAATCGTGGTTAGGCAACGTCGAATGTGAGTTAGTTGAAGGGGGTGAACCCAGCCTGACGTTTATGTACGCTTCGTCGGGCTCCCCTACTGGCGGCTTCGGAACTTTACACCCCCTTCTGGAAACAGTAAAGGCAAACACGGAAATATCAAGGGTAGTCATAAGCGTAAATGCAGCCACGCTGTTTATGACGGAATCCTACCTATATTTTGACAACGTGTCCTCTCCACAATTTGGTATAAAGTTTGAGAAGTTAAGTAAGATCATAATTCACAGCACTACAGGGGGCGAACCGTTTACGATATATGATGTTCAGTCCTGCTGGGATAATATAAATATGTGCTATGACCTTTTTAGCGAAGACTTGGCTAATTGGGGTTATACAAACCTGACGGCGGGTTCGACATTAGGCTTTACTTTAGAATTGGGGTGGTACGAATGATACAGAAGGTTATCAAATATAAATACGAAGGAAATACATATGACAGCTTTGCGCAGCTAAAACAGGCGTATCCTTATATCAGCTTTCCTGTCGGAGCAGATGCTGATGTTGATGTTCTTTCAACTTTAGGGATCGAAAAGGTCGAAGAATACCCATCGCTGGAACGCTGCAGGGAAATACTAAAAGCACAGGCGGGGTTATTTTTTGCCAAAAAACGAGATGCCATCCGCTGGGTTGAAATTGATGGCATACAATATGGCTTTGATTGTGCAGCAGTAGACATCACCAATTTTATGGCAGCATACACACCATTGCTCATAGCTGGCACTGGCACCACATATTACAAAGTATGGTTATCCGCCAGCCAAAAAGGTTTGGCAGAGCTGACGCTTGATGGCATGACGGCAGTTTACAACGCTACGCGCGAAGGACAGTTGGCAGCTTATGCGTGGTACGAGGCGAAAAAAGCCGAAATCGACAAAGCGAAAAGCATTAAAACACTTTTGAAAATCACATTGGAGGAGCAATAAATGCAATTACAATTCATTAGATCCCAGCAACGTTTATATACCATGGACGATCGCGGCCTAGTAATTAATAATTATGATTGCCGCAGCGCTTTTGTCCCTGGCTACAATGAGTCTGGACAACCGCGAGAATCGCTGCCGAACGGCAAATACTGGTGCAAAGCAGAGATCGGGGATTTCGGTGCACCCTATGGCACTTTTTATATCACAACGCACGATTACCGAGCGCGTGATATACACGGCGGCGGCAGCGGGCTTCCCAATCCTTATGCTCCATATCAAGGCTGGGTACCTACCCTTGGCTGTCTACGCATGCAAAATGCCGATGGAATCGAAGTGTCTAATTGGATCATTGCGAACGGAAACAATATACTGTTAGAAGTTGTTGATTAAAAGGAGAATACAAAATGAAGTTCACGAAAAAACCAATAACCATCGAAGCGTTTCAATTTGATGGAGACTTCATGAATAGTAACGGTGATTATTATGTGCCTGAGTGGGCAGTGGACGCCTACAAACAAGGCATTTTATATTTTGAAGGCCCAGACCTTTTTATAAGAACATTGGAAGGGATCCATGCAGTAAGCTATGATGATTACGTCATCAAAGGAGTAAAGGGCGAATTGTATCCATGCAAACCAGATATCTTTAAGATGACATATGAGCCTACTTCTGACGAGACATAAGAATTGATGAAATATAAAAAGCAGCCCAGATAGGCTGCTTTTTTATAAATTTATATTTCGTTTAAAGGTATTTCAATGAGCATTTAAAGGAGGATTTATGAAAAAATCACCACTTGGGTATGCGATAATATTCATTTTGTCCATATGGATTACCATAACATTAATTTTTATTCCTATCATCTGTTCTTCTAATTAAAATTAGACCGAAAGTCTTATTTTTATGCAAAAAAAATTCTCATTTCAAATCTCGCAAATTCTCAAACAAGATTTCGCGCTATAATAGTCATTGTTTCACTCCTTTAAAAAAGTATTTTCTATTATCTTACCATAAATAATGAAACAGGGCCGATATTAAATATCAGCCCTGTTTCCCCTCATTCAGCCTATATATTTTTAAATAATCCTGTAAAATCAAAAGTAGCAAAGTAATCTGCCGGAGTCTCCGCACGGCGAATCAATTCCGTACTGCCGTCCTCCTTCAGCAGCACTTCCGCACTGCGCAGTTTACCATTATAATTGTAGCCCATGGCAAAACCATGTGCTCCCGCATCATGAATAAAGAGCAGATCGCCGATATTGATTTCCGGCAGCATCCTGTCGATAGCAAATTTGTCGTTATTCTCGCACAAACCGCCGGTAATATCATATTTATGATCGCAGGGCGCATCCTCCTTACCCATTACGGTAATGTGATGATAGGACCCGTACATGGCTGGACGCATCAGATTAGCAGCGCAGGCATCCAGTCCGATATACTCTTTATAGGTATGTTTAACGTGGATGGCTTTAGCAACAAGTGCCCCATAGGGAGCCAGCATATAACGGCCCATCTCTGTAAAAATTTTTACGTCTCCCATTCCTGCAGGCACCAGGATATCCTCAAAAGCCTGACGTACGCCTTCGCCGATAACCATAATATCATTGCCCTCCTGATCGGGACGATAAGGGATACCGACACCGCCGGACAGATTGATGAACTCAATATGCGCTCCTGTCTCTTCCTTCAATTCCACTGCGACCTGGAACAATATCCGTGCCAGTTCCGGATAATAATCATTAGTCACAGTATTGCTGGCCAGAAAAGCGTGCATTCCAAAATGTTTAACACCCTTGCTTAAAAGAATTTTATAAGCTTCTGTCATCTGCTCTCTGGTCATACCATATTTTGCGTCACCGGGATTATCCATAATATTGTTGGCAATGGCAAAATGCCCGCCTGGATTGTAACGGCAGCTGACCGTATCCGGGATATCAGCAACTTTTTCCAGAAAGTCGATATGAGTGATATCATCCAGATTGATAGTGACATTCAATTGCCTTGCCAGCTGAAAATCTTCTGCCGGCGTTGCATTGGACGAAAACATAATTTCATCGCCTTTAAAACCAACGGCATCGGCCATCTGCAGTTCCGTATACGAAGAACAATCCGCACCGCAGCCTTCCTCATGCAATATTTTCAATATTGCCGGGTTAGGGGTAGCTTTAACGGCAAAATATTCTTTAAAACCCTGATTCCAGGCAAACGCCTTATTCACACGACGCGCAGTTTCACGAATAGCCGCTTCATCATATAAATAAAACGGCGTTGCATACTGTGCGGCGATCTCATCTAATTTTTCTTTACTTACAAAGGGTTTTTTACTCATTCTTTCTCACCTTTCTCTGCTTCAGGAAGCAATTCTATCAATTTTATTTCATTTTTCAAAGCATCCTTAAATAAATCTACCAGATTCTGTTTGCTGGAATATAAACAGGTTGAATTACTGCCATCAGCCAGATCTCCTGTCAAAACCTCCTGTGAATCGGCGATCAGACGGATCTGGCTATTGGGTTTATGCGCATAATAAATAATCGCACCCTCCAAAACAAAAGGCCTGCCGGTGATAATGACCACCTTTAATCCCCGACCTACCGCCTCAGTCAATTCACCACGTAAAGCTTCGATAGCCGAATCTGTTGCCGAAACATAAATACGGGCTTTAGCCTTAACAATCGTATTTTTGAGCTTATTGATGATTTCGGTCGCTCCCTTGATCGTAATATAACCATCAACGCTTTGTGACGTACTGGGAAGCTCACGCAGTAATTCTTCTTTCAGTTCCTGCAGTCTTCTTACCCTGTTTTCGCAAAACTCATCCAAGGGTACCGGCGTATATCTTGTAGCCTTATCCTCAAGCACATAAGCAGCGCCTTTTTCTACCAGACCTGCCAGCGCCGTATAAGTATTAGATCTGGAAATACCTGTCAGCTTTGTCGCTTCATAGCCGGTCAACCGTCCTTCTGCCAGCAGGGTCAAATACAGCGTAGCTTCCTGTCTGGTCAGATTAAAATAAGTAAGTTTTTCAATAATATCCATATTTCACCTTCATTGTTCCTACATAAGAACACTATAAGTGATTTTTCTAAGTTTGTCAAGGCTAACTTATATTTTTCATATATTTATGAAAAACAACAAAATTCGTCAGCTATCAAAATCGTAGTTATCGCTTCAATATTTTACGATAAATTGATAAATTCAGCAGAAAATTATTTTTATAATTAAAATTTATTATCTTGTATTTTAAATTCAAATATTATAAGATTATATAAATAGTATTTATAATTCAAATTATTCTAATTTTTTAAATCTTTTTCGGAGTTGATTCCCCCATGAAAAATTTAGGCAAAATAAGCGTTATCGTTTTATTTTTGTTATCGATATTCGTAGGCAGCTTTACTGTTTACTCAATCAGCAAAGTACAATCCTACGGAACACTCATCAATTACCTGGGCATCGTTCGAGGCGCAACCCAGCGGCTCGTCAAGCTTGAGCTGCAGCAGCAGCCTCACGATGAGCTTATAGCTTATATCGACGATATCATTTATGACCTTAAAAACACCGACGGTAAATACGGTTTGGAAAAAATTCCCAATGTTGATTATCAGCAGCAGTTTTCCGCCCTCAATACACTATGGCATCGGGTAAAAAGCAATATTTACGC
>OJPI01000415.1_pt1 | contig 33653 bp, 27 predicted proteins | sample 1598461 | NCBI WGS metagenome assembly OJPI01 (sample SAMN03922483, study PRJEB24848) | human gut metagenome | isolation source: stool sample | host: Homo sapiens | place: Germany | collected 2011-05 | reverse complement strand
GATCCGCCTGGGGCTCGAACCCAGGACCCCAACATTAAAAGTGTTGTGCTCTACCTGCTGAGCTAGCGAATCAATCCTTCAGTGCTTTCTTTCGAATGCGGGTGCAAAGGTAGAACATTTTTTTATAACTCCAAAAGATTTCAAACATTTTTCTTATCTTTGTGCCATTATCAACAATATACATTATTAATATATGGCTGCTGACGATAAAAAAATTATCTTCTCGATGGTTGGAGTAAGCAAAGCTTTCCAGCCCAATAAGAATGTGTTGAAGGACATCTACCTGTCATTCTTCTATGGAGCTAAGATCGGTATAATCGGTCTGAACGGCTCCGGTAAATCTACCTTGTTGAAGATTATTGCAGGTTTGGAGAAATCCTATCAGGGAGAAGTTGTATTCTCGCCGGGATATTCTGTGGGTTATCTGGCACAGGAACCCTATCTGGACAACACAAAAACGGTAAAGGAAGTAGTAATGGAAGGCGTTCAACCCATTGTGGACGCACTTACGGAATACGAAGAAATCAACCAGAAATTCGCTCTGCCTGAATACTATGAGGATCAGGATAAGATGGATGCTCTTTTCACCCGTCAAGGAGAGTTACAAGATATCATTGATGCGACAGATGCATGGAATCTGGATAGCAAACTGGAGCGTGCGATGGACGCCCTCCGCTGTCCGCCCGAAGATCAGCCGGTGGCAAATCTCTCCGGAGGAGAGCGTCGTCGTGTTGCCCTCTGCCGCTTGTTGTTGCAAAAACCTGATATTCTGTTGCTTGACGAGCCTACCAACCACTTGGACGCAGAGTCTATCGACTGGTTGGAACAACATCTCCAGCAGTATGAGGGAACAGTTATTGCAGTGACGCACGACCGTTACTTCCTCGACCATGTTGCCGGATGGATTCTCGAACTGGATCGTGGTGAAGGCATTCCTTGGAAAGGTAACTACTCTTCCTGGTTGGAACAAAAGACCAAACGTATGGAAATGGAGGAGAAGACAGCCAGCAAACGCCGTAAGACCTTGGAGCGTGAGTTGGAGTGGGTGCGTATGGCTCCTAAAGCCCGTCAGGCAAAGGGTAAGGCACGTCTTAACTCTTACGACAAACTCTTGAATGAGGATGTGAAAGAGAAGGAAGAAAAACTTGAAATCTTCATTCCTAACGGTCCTCGTTTGGGCAACAAAGTCATTGAAGCCAAGCACGTGGCTAAGGCATACGGAGACAAACTGTTGTTTGACGATTTGAACTTTATGCTGCCCCCCAATGGTATTGTCGGTGTGATTGGTCCTAACGGTGCAGGAAAAACAACGCTGTTCCGCCTGATCATGGGGCTGGAATCGGTAGACAAAGGCGAATTTGAAGTAGGAGAGACTGTAAAGGTGGCGTACGTCGACCAGCAACATAAGGATATTGATCCGAATAAGAGTGTCTATCAGGTTATTTCGGGTGGCAATGAATTGCTTCGTATGGGTGGACGTGATGTGAATGCGCGTGCATATCTTTCACGTTTCAATTTCTCCGGAGCCGATCAGGAAAAACTTTGCGGAGTGTTGTCCGGTGGTGAAAGGAACCGTCTGCACTTGGCGATGGCACTGAAGGAAGAAGGGAACGTGCTGTTGCTCGACGAACCTACCAATGACATCGACGTGAATACATTGCGGGCATTAGAAGAGGGATTGGAAGATTTCGCCGGTTGTGCAGTTGTTATTTCCCACGACCGTTGGTTCCTCGACCGTATCTGTACGCACATCCTTGCTTTCGAAGGCGATTCCAATGTATTCTACTTTGAGGGTTCTTATTCCGAATACGAGGAAAATAAATTGAAACGTTTAGGCAATGAAGAACCCAAGCGTGTTCGTTACAGAAAGTTAATGACTGACTAGAGAAAGTAATAGACTGAAATAATTCTAATACTTTCAGTTTCAAAATAAAAGGCTCTACAAGCATTGTAGAGCCTTTATTGTTTTATAACGCAATAAAATGTTTATCTCTCTTAAAATTTTGTAGTATAATCGTAACGTAGTTCTAAATAATATTAATTATATTTGCCACAGTTTTAAGATCAAACAATTAGTATTAACTAATCAATTACATTATGCAAAAGAGAATGCGATCTTTTTTAGTAGTAGCGATGCTGTTAATTACAGTCACTATGAGTGCGCAGATTACTACCGCTACTATGAGTGGTAAGGTTACTACGCAAGATGAGCCGATAATCGGGGCAACAATCATTGCGGTCCATGAACCATCAGGTACTCGCTATGGCACTGTGACTAACGTTAGTGGTCAGTTTAATCTGCAAGGTATGCGTACTGGCGGACCTTACAAAGTGGAAATTTCTTATGTTGGTTATCAAACGGCAATTTACAAAGGAATTAACTTATTGTTAGGAGAAAACTATGTTTTAAATGTTTCATTGAAGGAGAGTTCTGAGCTGTTGGATGAAGTAGTAGTGACTGCTTCAAAAGAGAGTAATATGAAGTCTGACAGAGCAGGCGCTATTATGAATGCCAATCGTGATATGATTAGTAGTACTCCGACAATTTCCCGCAGTATTAGCGATATTATGCGTCTTTCTCCGCAAGGAGCTGATGTCGGTAACGGTTTTGCTGTCGGTGGCGGTAATTATCGTCAGTCATTTGTGACTGTTGATGGTGCTGCTTTCAATAATACATTTGGTTTGGGAGGTAATCTTCCTGCTAATGGTTCTCCAATTTCTTTGGATGCTTTGGAGCAAGTTACGGTAGCTGTTACTCCGTATGACGTTCGTCAGAGTGGCTTCACAGGAGGAGCGATTAATGCAGTAACCCGTTCGGGTGATAATCAATTTCGTGGAACAGTTTATGGATATTTTAATAATGAGAACCTAAAAGGAGGTAAAGTTGATGACTATAAATTAACTCGTTCTAAATCACAATATTATACTTATGGAGCCAGTTTTGGTGGTCCGATAATTAAAGATAAATTGTTCTTCTTTGTAAATGGCGAATATGAAGACAATGTAACTGCTGGTTCGAGCTATCAACCACGTACTTCTTTGAGTCAAGAATATACGGGAAACGTACATCGTCCTGTTGAGAACACGATAGTAGATGGAGCTGATACATGGATAGGTTTGAATGATATAAGACAATATCTAAAGGAGAAATACAATTATGATCCGGGACGCTATAATAATTATTCGGTGAATACTCCGGCATATCGTATTATGGCGCGTTTAGATTGGAATGCAAACTTAAATAATAAATTGAGTTTCCGTTTTACAAAAACACATACGAAAGACTCGAATTTCCCATCAAGCTCTACTAATCCTTTGAATGTGGATAATATATATCCAGGTGATGCCGGATTAGGTATTCCAAAAGGAAAAGATTCCGGTCGTAATAGTAAATATTCTATGAGTTTTGAGAATTCAAACTATTACCAGGTACGTGATTTTACATCTGTAGCGGGTGAGTGGAACTCTCGTTTTGCTGATGGAGCAATGAATAATATGTTGCGTTTTGCATATTCTTACCAGAATGAACCACGTGATTTTGATGGAGCTGCATTCCCAACTGTTGATATTTTGAAAGACGGTGCTTCATACGCAAATTTCGGAATGGATGTATTTACACAAGGAAATTTACGTAAAACCGCAGTATATACTGTAACTGACGAGTTTAATTGGAATGTTGGCATAAATAAATTTATGGCAGGTTTCCAATATGAGCATACTAAAGCTACTAATGGTTATATGCAAGCTGGTGGAGGTTACTATGTTTATAGTTCATGGGATGATTTTGTAAATGGTAAGAAACCTGCTGCTTTTGGTATTACTCACTCTAATGCGGCGCACTTGTCTCAGTTTTATGCAGAAATGAAATTTCAGCAGTTCTCTTTGTATTTGCAGGATGAGGTGGCATTGTCTGAGAATTTTAAGGTTACAGGAGGATTACGTTTTGAATTGCCGGTTTATCCCTCATTAAAGAATAACTATAATGAAGACTTTGCAAAATTAGATTTTGGAGGTACACATTATTCTACTGATCAGTTACCTGATGCAAAACTTTCTGTATCACCTCGTATTGGTTTTAATTGGGACTTGACAGGTGAGCGTAAATATGTGCTTCGCGGTGGTACAGGTCTGTTTGTCGGACGTTTGCCGTTTGTATGGCTTGTATCTGCTGTTGGGAATTCTAATGTCGGACAAACGCAATATTTTTATAATAAAGCGGATGCTAATACGAAGCAACCTGATTTCCATACAAACGTAGATGATATATTGAAAGATCTTTATAATGGAAACTTTACTCCGAATAAAGTTGTCGCTCCACAATCCCCAACTATTATTGATACCAATTTAAAGATGCCGTCTACCTGGAAAACATCTTTGGCATTTGATATGAAGTTGCCTGGTGATATTGATTTTACAGTTGAGGGTATTTACAGTCGTGATTACAATCCGGTTGTTGTTTCCAATACTGGCTATAAACCATCAGAATCAACGGTAACTCTTGCTCCTGGTGATGTACGTAATACATATACAATGTATAGTGACGTAACTTGGACAAATAAATATCAAAATGTATATTTGTTGGAGAATTGGAAAAAGGGTGCATACTATTATTCCATATCTGCACAATTACGTAAGAACTTTGATTTTGGTCTTGATGTTTCATTTGCATATACTCATTCAAAAGCACGTTCGTATAGTGATGGCATTGGCGACCAGGTAACTTCCGCCTATAAAACGAATACTTATTCAGTTAATGGTATTAACGAACATGAGTTGGGATATGGCACTTATGTAGCTCCGGATCGAGTATTGGCAACAATCGGCTATCGCAAGGAATATGGAAAGCATTTTGCAACAAGTGTATCATTATTATATGAAGGTATGCAAATGGGATTTGCCGGTAGCTATTCATACAGCCGTTATTCATATACATTTGGTGGAAATGTAGTGGGTGATTATGGAGCAAACAACCTGTTGTATGTTCCTGCAACTCGTGAAGAACTAGACTCTTGGAATTTTGTTGATTCAAAGGATAAATCGGGTAATGTGACTTATGCGGCTAAAGACCAGAAAGACGATTTTTGGAATTATATCAATCAAGATAGCTATTTGAAGAGTCGTAAAGGTAAATATACCGAGAGAGGTGGAGCTAAAATGCCATGGCACCATCAAGTAGATTTTAAATTGAATCAAGACTTTTTCTTGAATATAAATGGAAAGAAGAATGTTATACAGGTGGGTGTAGATATCAAGAATCTTCCTAACCTGCTTAATAATAGCTGGGGCGTATATAAACAAGTAAATAATACATCTTTGCTTAATTACAAGAATGGCGAATTTACGATGAATAAGAATGGAAATAATGTATTGACTGATACATATCGGACTTATCAAAGTTTGAGATCTACTTATTCAGTACAATTTAGCGTGCGTTATATCTTTAACTAACAGAAGAATTTCTATATAAAAAGTAAGCCGGACAATTTTACAGTTGTTCGGCTTTCTTTTTTTATAGCTTCATCCTCATCACCACCGGATTATGATCGCTATAACTCCAGTCCGGTGAAAAGTAATCCGTACTTTTCAGTTCCGGAGAGTGTAGGATATAGTCAATTCTTAGTAAATGCTTGAAAAATTTGAAAGTATACATATAGCCATGTCCGCTTGTCTGGAAGCCATCTTGCAGTTTATCACCTTTCTTGTTACCTGTCTTATCACCTTTCCTGTTACCTTTTATGGTGTGATAGACATAAGAAGACGGTAGAGAGTTGAAGTCACCGCAAACGAGAGTAGGATGGGGGGAGTCGGCTATCAGTTGTTTGAGGACATCAGCTTGTCTGGCACGTTTCCGGAAGTTCTCGTGCAGACCGTCTATCAGAGTCAGAGCGGCACGTTCCGCTTTTTGGGTATCCTCCTTGTAAAGCTCTTTTTCCAGTTTTCTTTTGTTACGCGTCACTTCCGTTGTTTGCAGATGATTATTAAACAGGCGGATTGTGCGACCGGGTATTTCGATGTCACACCACAGGCTGCAATTCTTAGAGTCAGGATAGGTGATAAGACTCTGTTCCCTGATAGGATAACGGCTGAAAACAGCCAGTTGCAAAAGCTCCTTTCCTTCGGGAGCGGAAGGAATATACTGATACGGCCAGTTAGAAAAAGCGGCACATACACTGTCAATGTTAAATGAGGAATTGATACCGACCTCCTGCAAGCAGAGGATATCCGCTTGCAGATTCTGCATTTGAGTGGCGATACCTTTGCAGGAATACCCCATATGTTCGTGGTTGAAAGCATCCACATTGTAAGTCGCTACGGTCAATATTCCGGGTGTATAGGTTCCCAGCTTGGCTATCGGCTCCGAAGCCGGGCTGAAAAGAGGAAACTGAAAGACGCAACTTATATACCCCCAATTACCGAATAAAGCAATGAGAGAAAGGAAAACCCAACACCGCCAGCGGATCGTCCAATAAATGGCAAAAGCCAGATTAGCCAATAAAAGTACAGGCAACCCTAGACCAATAAAAGGGATAAGTTTGAAACTCTCCGGTGTGGCACTTCCGGCAAAAGCACCCACAAGAGTAACACCTGTCAAAACACCTGTCAGCAGGATAGAAAAATAGTAGAACAGTCTATAAAAGGCTTTCATAGTAATCTTAATAATCTTACTTTATTCTCACACAATATTCTGATTCAGACACAGCCGCTCTGTCGGCAGCCATTCGTAGCCATTCCGTCGTCAACTATTTACAGTCATTCTGTCGTCAACCGTTTACAGTCACTTCGTCGTCAACCACTTATTGATTACCTCTTTCAGTTTCGACTGTGCTATCGGTTTCGCTATGAAGTCATTGCATCCCGCTTCCATCGCAGCTTTCACATCATGCTCATAGGCAAAAGCACTCTGAGCGATAATAGGTACCGTAGCAGACAGTTCGCGAATGATCTTGGTAGCCTCCAGTCCATCCAGATTCGGCATTTTGATATCCATCAGAATCAGATCCGGCTTCACCTCATCGTACAAGAGAACCGCTTCCATACCATCGTTGGCACGGACGAGACGATACTGCTTACTTAGAATAGCGTTCAGTAAATCATAGTTACTGTCCGTATCTTCGGCAATCAGGATACAGACCGTTCCTGTTCCAGTTCCCGTTCCCTTTCCCGTTCCTTCATTCGTAGAACCACCGTTTCCACTCTGCGGCACCTCCTCTTTGTAGAGCACAGTCTTCATCTCCGAATCGACCTCTTTGGGCGTTTCCTGTGTATTATACGGCAAAGTAAACGTAAACGTTGTGCCCACACCCACTATTGAACTGACGGAAATCTGTCCGCCGAGCCGCTCCACGATAGACTTGCAGATAGACAATCCCAGTCCCGTTCCTTGAGCGTGATTATTCAATTTGGCGAAACGCTCGAACACACGTCCCACCTTTTCCGGTTCGATTCCCGTGCCCGTATCCGTTACATGAAATACGATCTGACCATCCACCAACTCATAACCGTACTTGATACTGCCTTCCTTCGTAAACTTTACCGCATTCCCGATCAGGTTCGAAATCACCTGGAACACCCGGTTCTTGTCCGTCTCTATCCGCAGGCTTTCGTCCGAAGGCTCATAGACAAGTTGCACACCCTCCGGCGTGCGGAATATATGCGCATCATGTATCTCCTGACACAAACTATGCAGACTCGTAAGTCCAAATGAAAACTCAATCGTTCCCGACTCAATCTTCGAAAGATCGAGAATCTCGTTAATCAGTTGCAGCAGACGCTCATTGTTGGCTTCCACAATATTATAATACGTTCTCCGTTCTTCCGCGTCATCACTTTCGGCTATCAGATGCGAGAAACCGACAATCGCATTCAGCGGTGTACGGATCTCATGACTCATATTGGCGAGGAAAGCCGATTTCAGATTGTCGGACATCTCCGCTTTCTCCTTCGACGCCTGGAGTTCCCGCTTGATCATCTCCAGCTCCGTGATATCCCACTCAATGCTGACGATGATAGGAGAGGACAACTCGTCACCATCCACCTTAATCTTTCGTTTGTCAAGAATAATCAAACTTCCGTTTCTATCCTTTCCCTCAGCGATCCAATGCAGCCCTTTTCCGGTAGCGGCTACCTCAATATCCTCCTGCCTCTTCTTTTCCGCTACAATCGGCGGGTAGAAGTCGTAATCATTCTTGCCCACCGGATTATCATTAAATTGATCCCGGTTGTACGATTCGCGGTTCCGATACACATATCTGAAATCATTATTGACTTCTTTCACCACAATTCCTGCGGGAAGATTATTGATCGTCGTATCCATAATCCGGTTGAGTCGTTTAATCTGCGCCTCATACCTCATTCTTTCCGAGATGTTATGAGCGAACGACCAGAAGCTCTCCTCACCGGAATCACTGATAACGTTGTACATCGTACATTCGTAAGCCAGAATATCCTTATGAATTTTAGAAGGACGATGTGCGATAAATGTATTGCTGCCGTTTTGCACCGCATTTCTGCACCGTTCCTGCCAAGCCTCTTCGGTCGGCATATCTGCGGTGACATCATAGATTTTCAACCGGCTGATGTCCATATTATCCGCCAGACCGTGATTATGTAGAAAACGTCGGTTGGCAAAGATCATCGTACCGTCAGGTTGGGCGGCAAATATGCTTTCTGTTGCATTATTAATGGCATGAGTCAATGTATTGATGTCATTCCTCCGGTGTTGGAGATCACTGATATTCTGAATATATCCTTCTATATTGAAACTGCCGTCGGGCACTTCCTCCCGCAGATAAGTCTGGATGCACACATAAAAAATGCTCCCGTCGAGCCGAATCCGGTAGCTGATACTTTCCGAGTTGAATTCCGATACATTCTTTTCGCACCAATCTTCGAAAGCCAGGCGATCCTCCTCCATTATCAACTGCTTGTACGTGTCGAAAGAGATGTGCTGCACACCCTCCTTGCACAATACTCCTGTGTATCCTGTATAATGAAACACATTTTCCGCCGTATTATACGTCCAATGTCCGATCTGCGCCACCTTCTGAATCTCGCGCAACGTGCGGTTTGCCTGCTCCAACTGGCGTTTCACGTTACTTCTTTGCGTGATATCCCGATATTGGCAAAGCACCATGTCGTCATACGGATACATGAGACACTTGAAATAGAACGTCTCATCCTTCAGCACCAGCTTAAAGTTTTTGCTGATATTCCGTTGTTCCCCGATCACCGTCTCGAACACCGGCATAACCTTATCCCGTGTACGTTCCGGCAAAAGTTCGAAAATATTCTTCCCTAAAAGAACTTCTTCTTGCAGAAACCATAAATCGCAATGAGAATCGATATCCACACAGATACCATTTCTGTCTATCAGCAACATTGTGTCTGCCGTCAGTTCCAGAATTCTTTGTGCATTGTTTGCATTGTGTAATGTCCTGTCCATGTATGATTTTTTTTATAAGATAACAAAAGATTCCGCAATTTGTTTTTACTTCTCCGCCCGTTTCGCTTTTTCCCACGCTCCGTTTCCTTTTTTCCTTTTCAGGTAATGGATCCCTTTCAACACATTGATATTCATAAAAAGAAAATAATAAGGGATGAAGAGTATCTTGTTCTTAATCTGCCTGGTAGACAGATAATAGCCCCAATATCCCAACCCGTAGAAGAGGATCTGCATCCCAAGTAGCACTCCGTAGAATACCGTAGAACCGCCCGACAGCAGAATCGCCACGTTCAGCGGCAGGAGTGCGAACAGCAGGAACGGAGTGACCGACCACCTCAACACCCGGTGCGACGTATATTGAAAGCTGAGTACTCCGTAGCGGAACGGGTTCAGCAACGGGCGCAGCCGCCAGATAGACTGCAATCCTCCCGCAGCGATGCGCACCTTTCTTTTTTCTTCCTCCCTCATATCCGCCGAACCGCTTTCGATGGCGTAGGCATTGGTGCAGTAAGCAATCGTGTACCCCTTCATCGTGATTCGCAGCGATAGGATGAAGTCGTCGAGCAACGTATCCGGTTCCATCGCCTCGAACAGTTCGCGGCGTACGGCAAACAGTTCACCCGCAGCCCCCACTGCTGAATATAGCCGTGCGTCCAACGCTTTCAGCGTCGACTCATACTTCCAGTAAATCCCTTCGCCACCGGCGGCAGCCCCGTTCTTCGTCTGCACGGCAATCCGTTTCTCTCCCGCCACGCATCCCACTTTCGGATCCTGAAAAGCGAGTACAATCTCCCGTATCGCTTCCCGGTTCACCATCGTGTTGGCGTCCGTGAAGACAACGAGCGGAGTGTCTACAAGCGTCATTCCGCGCGTCATTGCAGCCGTTTTCCCCTGTCGGATCGGTTGGAAATGCACCGTCGCCTTTCCCTGCCAGCGTGTCTGCAAGCGTTCGTTCGTTCCGTCATTGCTGCCGTCCGTCACCCAGACAATGTGCAGCTTATCCGCAGGATAGTCCAGTTCAAGACAGTTCTCCATCTTCTCGTCCACCACCTCTTCCTCGTTGAAAGCCGTGATAAACAGCGTCACCTCCGGCAGTTCCCCGTCCGTTGCCGGCAGCGAGCATCTCACCGGTTTCACGAAAAGCTCTTTCAGCTTGACAAGGATGTAAAGCAGGATTCCGTAGCCCAGATACGTGTAGAACACAACGAACAGGGCAAACCAGAAAAGTATTTCGAGACAAAGAGCAAGTGTGTTGTTCATGATTTTTCAGCTTTTATTCTTTCCTTTATTTCTTTTTCACGAGATTGCTCTCCTCATCCTTATATTCCTTCTTCTTGGTGAACAGTCCTCCGATCCCCTTCAGTCCGTTGGCCACACGAACCTTGAAACTGTTGAACAGCGATCCGTCGGCTCCCACCGTGCCATACCCCGTGACGGCACGCGCGCGGCGTTTTCTCACAAAAGCGATTTTCCCGAACTGTTTCAGTTGCAGCGCCAGATACCCGTCCTCGCCCCGGATGATGTCCGTGCGGATGCCCGTTTTCCGTGCCAAATCCGTGCGGTAAGCGAACACCAGCCCCCGCACACTCAGCTCCGGACGCTTGAACGATTGCAGCCACAGATGCAGGTCGCGGGTAGCCTCATACAGCTTAAGTCCCCACCGGGAATGCTCCTCGTCCGGAATATAGCTCCATAGCGAACTTACCCCGACCACACCCGGACGCTCCAGCGCATCCACCATCGTCTCCACATACCTGGGCGGGTACATCGTGTCCGAATCAATGTTGATGTGATACTTTCCCCGTGCGTGGTTCAGCCCGCAAAGGCGGGCAAAACCGCAACTATGCCGCGTCTCCGTATAATAAGGTACTCCGCACGCCTGAAAAATCTCCGCCGTGCGGTCCTTCGATTCATTATCCACCCCGATGATCTCTACGGGATACTTGCACTGCATCTCGCTCAGCGACCACAGACAAGCCAACAAGTGTTTTTCCTCGTTGTAGCCTATCAGCGAGACGGTAACCACCGGATTCTCGCTCTGAAGCCCGGCGATCTTCCCGCGTATCTCTTCAACCACTACCGGCCGAGCCTCCGAAAAAGGCTTTTCATATACTTGCAGATATTTGCTGTACCATTGGCTCATCGCAGTATTCCTCCTTGTCCTCCTTTAATATCATTTCCTCCGTAAAAATCTCTCTATGTTTCTTACCAGACGATAACCGAATATCCTGATCATCAGCGTCCTCGTGCGATAATACACAATCGCTTTATGTGAAAACCAAGAGTTCTGATAATGATGAATCGCGTATGTGAGAGGCGTTAAGACCACTTGTCGCGAGTCGAAGATCTTAGGTGAAAAATACTCACATGGCAGCACATAAACCTTTTCCGTCATTTCCTGTTTCCCTATCTTCTTCAGTTCACCAAGAGTAGTTCCGGACGGCAGATTACATATCGGTTTCAGTTTTCCGATCGTCTCATTCATAATCTCCGGCAACATACGGATATCCATTTGCCCGTTCTCCTGTATGAAATCCCTGTTTTCGTAATAGTCCAGACAAGCTTTAACCCAGTCACATCCGCTTTCGGCGCCGATGATAGCCGCCTCAATGGTCCCCGCGTTTTCAGCCCCGACAAAATAGGGGAGCGTCAGCAACTCGTCGAAACTCTTGAGCACTTCCACGTCCGAGTCGAGATAAATGCCTCCGTAATGATAGAGCGCATACATACGTATATAATCTGCGGCAAAAGCATATTTTTTGGCGGCGAAAGCCTGTGCTACCCACGAACTGCTGTTCAAGTCGAAACGGTTGCCGTCCCACAGCATCACCTCATATTCGGGGAGGAACTTCTTCCAGCTCTCCAGGCACTTCTGTATTTTGGGTGGATAAGGGTCACCGCTCAGCCAGCATAAATGTATAATCTTCGGTATCATAATAAAACGGTTAACTTTTTTTTCCTCATTTCTCATTTATTTCCTTAATCACCTTCTGCATCTGCGCTTCCCATGACAGCGGGCGCACCGACTCCCGGATCTCAGCCGGTGGAATCTTCAGCGACCGTTGAAACGCAATCAGCTTCGGGACGTCCACCGCCGACTCGTCCGCAGGCACCTTCCACACATACGGCATATCGTCAAAATCCGCATCCGTCTCCGAGTAAGTGAAGGCGAACCCGCGTGCCGCGTACTCCCGGTTTTTCAGTGTCTTGATTTCCGTGATACCGCTCCGGTGGCGTCCCAGACTGCCGATGGCAAAGTCCGCGCGTTCAAAATGCGCATCGAGTTCCTCTCCGTGCAGAGGTCCGTGCAGAATCACGTACTCCTCCAGATGATGGTCGCGTATCACGGGAAGAATCTCCTCCCGTTCCCGTTCGCCCGACAGCGGACCTACGATATGGAAATAAACCTTATATTCCGGATTCGTCCGGTAATACTCCGCGAGGCCCCGTACCAGGCGGTCGAACCCATGCCAATAGTGCACCTCCGCCACACCGATCAGGTGCAGCTCGTGTGAAATGTCGTTCTGTCCGCTCCGCAGCGGGATAGCGTCGAAATCGATCCCGTTGGAAATCCGGATCGTCCTGCCTCCGAAAATCGTTTCCGCGTTGGAGAAAGTCACGATGCCGTCCAGCAGCTTCGCCATCCGGTGGCGGAAACAACGGTCCACAGCGAGCGAAGCCCTCATAGACTGTGAGATGTACTCCTGATCGTAAGGATATGTCGGTATCTCCACCGCCACTTTCGCCCCCGTCTTTTTCAGGCGTTCCACTAGCCGCAGCGTGAAAGGGTTGGCGTTGTGATAGGAACGGATGTACACAAAATCGATCTTCTCCCGCTGCGCATACTTCACGATAGGCGAGTAGTAGACACGTTTCAGCAACTTCGCCATCGTCCCTTTGCCGAAATCGGCCATCACCTCGTCGTCGATCATCAGCCGCCGGTTGCCGAAAGACGTGGTGTCGTAGTAACACAAGCGAACATCCGCACCGCACTTCTTGAGTGCCTTCACTTGGTAATGTATCTTCTTACTGATTCCGTTTGCTTTATCGAAACCATGAAATATCAGGAATAAGGCTTTCATGCGTGATCTTTGTCTTGGTGTATTTTGTTTATTCCGTTCATTTATTTTCTCTTTCCCGCTATGCTTCGTATTTTTCCGAAGAGGTCGTACTCACGCGTAGCCTGTATATATCCTCCAAAGATAGTAAAACTTACTATACTTTTTATAATTATTGTGAGAAATATATTCATTCCTTCCGTCGCGTACTGTATCGGCAGGAGAATGGCCGCCATCAGCAGGCTTACCGCCAGCGGAGAAAGGAGCTGACGGACGAACGGCAGGACGCTTCGCCGGAAAGTCACCCGGTACATCTGCCAGTAGCATTGCGCGAAGTTGACGGTGAACGTGACGACGATGCAGCTTGCCACTGCCGTCAGCGTGCCGAAATGGAAGATTCCGAGCAGCATACCCGCCACGTTGAGCGCGGACGAGAACAGTCCGCACACGAACAGGCTCTTCGTGTCGCCCGCCGCCTGGAAGATGGAGCCGGAAGAAGACAGTATGATCTGAATCCCTACGGACAGTGACAGAATCCGGAAAACGGGTACGGACGGCAGCCATTGGTCGCCGAAGATGATCAGCGTCACTTCCTCCGCCGTGAAGAAGAGCAGCACGCTGAGCGGCAGTCCGATGAAGGCGAGAAAGCGCAGGATCCGTTCGTAGGAGGTGGCGAGCTTCCCTTTGTCGTCTTGAAAATCGCTGAATATCGGGTGCATCACGGGGGTGATCACTTGTGTGATGTTCTGTAGGGGAAGCATCATCAGACGGTAAGATTTTTCGTAGTATCCCAAGTCGGACATTCCCATGTATTTGCCGATCAGCAGCTTGTCAAGGTTGCGGCTGAAATAGTTGATGACATTGAACAGGAACTGGTAGGCGGAATAGGAGAATATCTTGCGCAGCACCGTCAGGCCCAGCGTGAGGCGCAGGCGTTGCGGATAGCGTTGGTAGGAGATGGCGAATATCAGTATGCTGGATACGATCGGGTTGATAATCAGCGCATACAGTCCCGCTCCGCAGAGTGCTGCGGTGACGGCGGCGGCTCCTGCCGAAATCTGAATGACGAAGCTGCGCACGGCGATGAATTTGAACTCCTTGTTGCGGTAGAACAAAGCTCCCGGCACGATGGTGGCGGAAGCGAAAAACAGGTTGACGGACAGCAGTTGGCACAGTGTCCGCAGGATGTCGCTGTTGTAATAATCGGCTATCAGCCATGACGCGGCGAAGAAGAGGACGCTTATACCTATGCCGGTCCACACGGTGAACGAGAAAATATCCGACAATTCCTCCCGTGTCAGCGTCTTGTGCTGCACGATGGCGGGGGATACACCCATGTCCGTGAACAGGTTGAAGAAGGCGATGATTACGGTGGCTATCGCCACAATGCCGAAATCGTCCGGCGAGAGCAGGCGTGCCAGCACCCCCGCCACCACGAGCGAGATGACGACGCCGCTGTATTTGGCGAGCGCCGTGTAGAATACTCCGGAGAAGAGCTGACTTTTGAGATTACCTGCCATTTATCGCGTCTTTATAGACTTGAGCATACTCGCGTCCCGTTTTTTGGATATTCATGTTGTCGATGGCGTAGTCGTAGTTTGCCTCCCCGTGTTCGTAAGCGGCATACCGTGCGCCGGTTTCGAGCGCGCGGACGATATCTTCCCGGTCGTCGGGGTCGAACGAGGGGTTTCCGGTGATGGCCAGCAGCTCGCCGTTATTCCCTGTATCGGGACCCACCACTACTTTGTGGTAGAGGAAGGCGAGGGGGATGTTGCCGGAATTCAGGATATCTTTGCGTGGAATCATTACCAGGTCCGAAGCTGCTATATAATAAGGTAGGTCGCAACTGTCCACCAGGTCGTCGTTGCCTCCGGCTCTCAGATGCAGCCAGCGGTTGAGCAGGGGTCTGACCACGTAGTAGCCGAAGCGCGAGAGCCATCTCTTGAGGAAGTTCTTGCCGTACCCGTTGCGTCTGGAGAAAGGGTAGAGACGGGGAGCGAGCAGCAGTTTATGCGGCCGTTTCCATGCGCGGAATGCTCCGAGCACCATGCGTATCTCTTCCCGGTTGCGGAATTTGCCGAAGGCGGTGACGATGAACGCTCCCTGCGGCAGATTGAGGTATTGGCGTGCGCGCGCCGCGCTGATATCCTCCTGATAGGTATATTCATAGATATGGTGGAGGATGACGACATTCCGGCTTTGGGGGTATCTGGCGGCAAAGTCATCCGCGCTGAAATGTCCCATATGCACCACGATGTCGCTTTGCGTCTCGATGATGTCGTAGGCGCGGCTGATGATGTCGTTCGCGTAGTGCGGACGCTCGTTGTGCCGCGTGTAGACGAAATGCGCCCCGCGCGAACGGAAGAAACGGATGCGCTCTTCGAGCCGGCGTATCACGTCGGGGTCGTCGCAATTCCAGCCTACTACTTCTTCCGGCCATTGGAAGTGTATGATGTCATACGCCGTGTCTGATTCCCAAAATGCTTCTTTGGAACATCGTACGTCAATACCCGTCATGCGGATAGCGTCGCATAGAATAGGAGCGAACAGATTGTCCGTATCACTTATTTCTCTGAATACTATGAGCGCTTTTATTGCCTTGTCATTCGTCTCTTCACAATCGTTCATGTCCTTACTTTTGTATCCTTCTTGTGCCACAAAGGTAGTAAACTTATGATAACTTTACCCGTTTTTCCGATTTCTTTTTTCCCTTACCTCCTTTCTCCTTCTCTTTTCTCTTCTTTTCCTGTTCTTTTCTCTTTTTCTTCTTTTCATTTTCCTTTTTTTTCTTTTCATTTTCCTGTTCTTGACTTTTGCTTATCCGCAGGTGCATGGATTTGCTCAGTAACGCCTCTCTCGCCTTTTTCCTCCGTTCCAGTTCTTCCGCGTCGGGGTGCTGTTCGAGGAGGATTTCGCCGGGAAGGTAATCGTCCAGTTTGTCGGGATCTACGGTTTTGATGATGATGCACTGCCCGTTTTGAATCGCTTTGATCATCGTCTTTGAAAGATGCAGGACGTAGAACTTGCACTTCAAGGCTATGAAATGCGTGTAGATCACTTGCGCGTACGATAGTATGCTGTAATTCCGGACTTGTTCCATATTCCATGTCGTGCTGGAATTGATGGTGGTCTGTCCCGCTACTTTCTCGTGCGACAGGGGCGATACGGTGCGCTGGATGTTCAGAAAACGTCCTAACGTGATGTGGACACAATATTTCAGTCTCTCTTTGATTACTTTGTCGTCATTCAGGATGACATTTGACTTCATTTTCATTTAAATAATATTTTTATTTATGGTTATTATATTGCTGCAAAGGTTGTTAAAAGAATCGTAATAGCCCTCTGTTTTTTTCAACAAGTGTAACCAAAACATTTAAAATACCTTTGCGCTCACTGAGTTAGCTCGTCCGAAAAGGATGATTTTCGTGAATAATTTATTAAAATAGAAAGAATAATGAAGAAGGATCAGTATTTTAATCTGGAAGTAAATCTGCTGAATGACGATAATATCGCCGGTATGATGTCGGAACTGGATGCGGCGGAAGCGCTCGGCATTTATGTGATGTTGCTGTTGCACCTGCGCACGAAAGATAATTATGAGGCGTCGTGCACTCCGCTTTTGTTGAGGGCGTTCGCGCGGCGGTATGACCTTGAGTTGGATATGCTGGAAAAGGTGCTCCATGATTATAATCTTTTTGAGGTGGACGAGGAGCGGCAGACGTTCCGGGCTCCGTATCTCGACCGGGTGATGCAAAGGCTTGAGGAAAAGTGGAGAATGGATACCGAAAACGGTAAAAAAGGAGGGCGCCCGAAGAAGCGTGCGAAATGCGCTGAAACGCCCGCCACCAAAGGGCGAAAACCCAACGAAACCCAAGAGAGGAGAGAAGAGGAGAAGATAGGTATTACTCCTGTTGTAAACAACAGCAGCAATACCCTCGCGGGAGGAGCTGCTGACGCTGCTACGGTGGTGACGGGGATTCCTGAAACGGCTGCTACGGGGAATTCGGGGGCGGTGGAGAGTTCGGGGACTTCGAGGACTTCGGAAACATCGGAAGTCCGAACTGCTTCTTCCGTTCCTGTTGGAAGGGGAATGAGGATTCGGGCGGTGGATGAGGAGGGGCAGCAACCGTTACAGCCGGTGTTGTCTTGGGAAGTGCTGGTAGACCGGCTTGCCGACTCACGCTTGTATATGGAGTTGGCGGGGCAGCGTTCCGGTCTGGGACGGCTTTTTATCGACCATCAGCAGCAGATTATCGGTCTGTTCAAAAAGCATATCCTTCTCTACGGAAAAGAAGGCGGCTTGCTCTTCTTTGAGGACGTGAAACGCTATTTCTCCAATTATATCGCTGCCGGATCGCCTACTTGCCGTATGCTGCGCGAAGAGTTGATGCGGGAAATCAAGGAGCGGGAGAGCAAGGATGTGAGCCGTTTTGAAAGTATTGTGGATGGAAAACGGATGTATCTGGGACGTCTTATTCCCGACAGCGCACCGCCAAGGCCCGACAACTCGGCGGTATGGGATGATGCGCACAAAAGATGGGGGCATTAGTTCAGCACACATCCGGCTGCGGCCTGTTCTATATTTGAACACCGTTCATCCCATATTTGAACGCTGTTCGTCCCACGCTTGAACGTTGTTCGTCCCACGTCTGAACGCTGCTCATCCCACGTCCGAAAGCGGTTCATCCCACGTCTGAACACCATTCATCCCGTATTTGAAAGTATCAATCTCTCCGTGTTATACATGAAGCGTTTGTCTTCCTGTCCCTGTGTGGGGGAAATATAATTATTCATTTAAAAATAAAGCAAGTTATGAGAAATTTTGCCAGTTACGATGTCGATGTCCGTCGGAGGACAAGCGGCGTAGTGAAAACTGTTTGTAATAAATGTCAGGCCACGCGCCACAACAAACGCGACCGTTCGCTGCGTGTCAACGTCGATACGGGGCATTGTCACTGTTATCATTGCGGGGCGGACTTTTACGTCCCCGACGAAGCGGAAGAGCGTGAGAAAGCCGAACGGCGTGCTGCCCGCCAGCGTCGTGCGGCAGCCGTTCCCCGTCATTTCCAGCGTCCGGTGTTCGATCCGGCACGGACTACGCTTTCCGAATCAGTAGAACGTTGGCTGGTGGAGGTACGTTGCATCCCGCAGAGCGTCATCGCCGGATTGCGCATCACGGAACAGGAGGAATTCATGTCGCAATCCAGTCAGAAGGAGCGTTGCGTCTGCTTCAACTATTTCGAGGACGGACAACTGGTCAACACGAAATTCCGTAGTGTAGACGCGAAGCATTTCAAGATGTTTCAGGGCGCCGAACTGATTCCCTACAACATCGACTCCGTGCTCGGACAGACTTCCTGCATCATCCACGAAGGCGAACTGGATGCCGCCTCTTCCCTTGCCGCCGGATTCAAGAGCGTGATTTCCGTCCCTGCCGGCGCCAACTCGAATTTGTCCTGGCTCGACCGTTTCATGGAGACGCATTTCGAGGATTTGACGGAGGTTATCATTGCCGTCGATACCGATTCCGCCGGACTGCAACTGCGTGACGAATTGATCAACCGTTTGGGTGCCGAGCGTTGCCGTGTGGTGACGTACGGGCCCGGCTGCAAGGATGCGAACGAACATCTGTGCAAATACGGGGTTGCCAGTCTGCGGGTAGCCATCGAGCAGGCGGCGGAGGTTCCGCTCGAAGGGGTGTTCACGGCCGCCGACCTGCACAGCGACCTGCTTGCTCTTTTTGAGAATGGTTTCGGGCCGGGCGCGGAAACCGGCTGGGAGGAAATGGACAAGATCTGCACTTACGAACGGGGGAGGCTTGTCATCCTCACGGGAGTGCCGGGTGCGGGAAAATCGGAGTGGCTCGACGAGCTGGTGTTGCGGCTTTGTCTGCGCCATCAGTGGAAGATCGCTTTTTTCAGTCCGGAGAATACGCCGATTGTCTATCACATCCGAAAGCTGGTGGAGAAGCTGACCGGACACCGTTTTCAGAAGGGGTGCGGCATTTCGGAAGGGCTGCTGATGCGGTCGGAGGAGTTTCTTACCGATAACGTGTCGCATATCTCTCTGAAGGGGAACGCCACACCGGCGCGGGTGCTTGCGAAGGCGCACGAGCTGGTGGTGCGGCGGGGGTGTCGTATTCTGGTGATCGACCCGCTCAACCGGCTTGACCACACTCCGCAGCCGGGGCAGACGGAGACGCAGTATCTTTCCAATTTCCTGAATATGATTACGGAATTTGCGGTGCAGCATAATTGCCTGGTGGTGCTTGTCGCCCATCCGCGCAAGATGAACCGTAACCCGGTGACGAACACTACTCCGCGCGTGGAGATGTATGATATCAACGGCTCTGCCGATTTCTTCAATAAGGCGGATTATGGTATTGTAGTGGAACGTGACAAGGAGGTGGGGGTGACCCGCGTGTATGTGGATAAGGTGAAGTTCAAACATCTCGGAATGGGTGGGATGGTGACTTTTGCGTATGATCCCGTGAGCGGGCGTTACCTGCCGTGCGTGGAATCGCATGATCCGGCTGTTCCCGTAGAACAGCGCGTCGGAGGTGTGACGTTCGACTCCAGTTGCTGGCTGCCGGATAAGGAGCTGTTTGAAGAGTGAATGGCAGGGAGAGAGAGCTTGCTTAATGGGGTACTTGTCTATGGATGAGCGGTACTTGTGTTCAGGGCTCTTGCAGCACTTCTACGATTAGCCGTACTTGTGCGGGGGTATAGCTTCTGCTTCGGGGATTCATGCCGGTGGCGATGAGTCGTTCTTTCAGTCCCGGAGCGGCGGCTATCCATTTGTTGAAACGGTCTACCGCACTCTGCTGCTGTATGTCGGGGAGGTACAACATGGCAAGTTCCCCTTTTCCGTAGCTTCGGTATTCAAATGTTTTCTCTTTCTTTTCGTCATCGGTCGGCTCTGCATTTGTCTTCATTTTCTGATTGTTTTTAGTCCGTATTTATAGAGTGTAAAGTTACGCTTTTTTACCGGATTTGCCAAGCTGTTCCGGCTGTTTTTGGGGGTGAGATTCTCTTATTTCTTGTTTAATCCTTTTTAATCCGTTCTAATCCCTCCTAGTCCGGTGTAATCCGTTAATCCGTCTTTCGGTTGTCGTACTTTTGTTGTACCAACAGAAAGGAAGAATGTCCTTCTTTTCGTAGAAACAACAATTTTTATGGCAACAGTTACAGTGGTGCGCTATAAGCGCAGAAAACGAATCAGCGATGCGGATTCGCCGATGGTATTTGCCCTCAAACCTAAGTCGGGGGAGTCAAAAATCTATTCAATAGAGGCGCTGGCGCGCGAAATCGAAACGATCGGTTCGCTTTCGGTGGAGGATGTGTCGCACGTCATGAAATCCTTTGTCCGCGCGATGAAGAAAGTCCTTGTGGCAGGCAATAAAGTGAAAGTGGAGGGGTTGGGAATTTTCTATACCACGCTGACCTGTCCCGGTGTGGAATTGGAGAAAGACTGCACCGTGAGAAGCATTACCCGTGTCAATCTTCGTTTCAAAGTCGACAATTCCCTCAGACTGGCAAACGACAGTACGGCCACTACTCGTGGCGGAGATAATAATATGGTGTTTGAGTTGCTCTCGGATAAGAAGAACGCTTCGGGAGATGATGGCGGCAGTCCGGACGGTTCTGGCGGAGGAGAGGACGGAGATAACAATGGGGAAGCTCCGGATCCGGCGGAGTAATCCGACGGGGATGTTCTACAGATATATTCCGCAGAAATGTCTTACGGAGCAATTCTGCAGGATCTCCGATGTTCTAGTATTCAGTGAATAAATAATCAATTAAAAATGCAAAGCTATGGTTGACAAAATCTTGGAAGTTGTATTGGAAGTGTTGTTTTTCTTTCGCAAAAAGAGAAAAGCTAAAAGAATGAAAGGGCAGGTTGATGAGGAAGATTGACCTGATTGTGATCCACTGTTCCGCCACTAGGGCGGACAGGGATTTCACGGAAGACGACCTGGACGTGTGCCATCGCCGTCGTGGTTTCAACGGTGTGGGGTATCATTTTTATATCCGAAAAAATGGCGACATCAAGTCTACCCGTGAAATAGAACGTATCGGAGCTCACGTGCGTGGCTACAACGCTCGTTCAATTGGTATCTGTTATGAAGGTGGGCTGGATTGTCACGGTCGTCCCACCGATACCCGTACCGAGTGGCAGATTCATTCCATGCGTGTGCTCGTTCTCGCGTTACTGCGTGATTATCCCGGTTGCCGTATCTGCGGTCATCGTGACTTGAGCCCCGACCTGAACGGAAACGGGGAGATAGAGCCGGAAGAGTGGATTAAGGCGTGTCCGTGCTTTGAAGTGAAAGAATCCGACTTCTTCTCCGGTCAAGAGTAGGATGGAAAACAAGACTTGCAATCTGGTAGCTGAATACCGGTGTTGCAAGTCTTTTTATATATTTTCTTTTTCAAATGAGGAAAAGTGGAATTTTATTTGTTACTTTGTTGATAGGAAATCTAATTTTGATGAGGATGTTTTTCGACAATTATAAGCAACATACAGATGCGCAGATACGTCAGTCCCTATTTTGGGAGTATGATATGTCACGTTTTGATTGGGATAAGATGCGTACGCTGGTCGTTCAGCGGGTGATTGAACGGGGGCGGAAAGATGATTTCTTTGCCATCTTAAATAGGTACGGAGTGGAAGGAGTAAAGGAAAGTATCAAGGAAATTCCGACAATGAATGCGAAAGATATTTCTTTTGTCTGTGCTGTGTTTGACTTAAAAAAGGAGGATTTAAAATGTTACACAAAGAAACTGTCTCACCCTCAACATTGGAACTCTTGACAACGTTAATGAAAGACAGCCGACTCAAGCACTTTGTATTGGTGGGCGGAACTTCATTATCCTTGCAGCTGGGGCATCGTATAAGTGTTGATTTGGATTTGTTCTCAGATTTGTCGTTCGATGAATCCGAACTGTCTTCCTATTTGGTGGAAAATTATGATTTAGAGTTGGATTTTATTTCCAGAAGTACGCTGAAAGGGGAAATTAGAGGAGTCCAGATAGATTGTATTTCACACCAATATCCTTGGTTGTCTCCGTGTGTTGAGGAAGATGTTATCCGTTTGGCTTCTCCTGTCGATATTGCCGCTATGAAACTGAATGCTATTGCGGGCAACGGCACTCGTATAAAGGACTTTATCGATTTGGCCTACCTCTCCACTTTGCTTTCATTGAGAGAAATGCTGGAGGCCTATGAACATAAATATAAAGCAAATGTAATCATGCCTCTGAAGGCCCTTACCTATTGGGAAGATATTAATTTTGACGAGCCTATAAGAATGCTGGGCTCTGCACCTTTCAAATGGAAAAAGATAGAAAGAAGGTTGTTGCAAATGCAGAAATATCCACAAAAGAGATTCGATCTTTTCCCATAAATCAGAGCTTTGCCCAGCGATACGGTTATACGTGCTTTTCTAACGGCGACTTCCTATTCCGTCATATTCCTATAAATATCGAGCAATGCTTTTGCACTGTTCTTCCATGAGAACAGTTTGCTGCGCTCCACTCCGTAGTCCGCTTGTTGCCTGTAAAATTCCGCATCTTCTTCCAGTTGAAGAATCTTCGCCGTGATGTCCTCCGAACTGAACGGATCAGCCAGCAAAGCCCCTTCACCCGCTATTTCGGGCATTGCCGAAGTGTTTCCGGCAATGACAGGCGTACCGCAGGCCATTGCTTCGAGCATAGGGATACCGAAACTCTCGCGAAGAGAGGGATAAAGGAATGCGAATGCACCGCTATACAGTGCCGGAAGGTCGGTATTCGCAATATATCCGGGAAAACGGAGGTAGCCTTTGATGTCCGTAATCTTCTCTTCCCCCAGTATCCGGTCGATAGCGTCTTCCTTGAGGTCGGCTATGAGCAGCGGGAGCTTCTTCCGCGAACGTTTCAGATAGTCACTGTACGCTTTCAGCACTCGCGGCGTGTTCTTTTTCGGATCGGTATTTCCCAAGAAAAAGAGATATTCGTCCGCATCTATATACTTCCGGGTGATTTCCGGAGCTTTGGGCTGAAGATGGAAATGGCTGTTGAATCCGTTGTATACGGCAACCAACTGTTCGTCGGACAGGTGCAGCGCATCGAGGATACGCTGACGTTCAAACCGGGAAACTGTAATGATTTTCTTGCATTTGGGGAGTATGCGGGGCACTACCAGACGGCGGTAATGCCATCCCATCTCCTGATATAGCGACAGGCTGGACGATTGGCGTTTCTCCAGATAAATGATGTCGTGCAGCGTCAGCACCAACGGCACGGGACAGTTCAACGGAGCCGTATTGCTGGTACAATGCAACAAGTCGGGGCGGATGCGCTTCACCGCTTGTGGAAGAGCCACCTGTTCCCACAGCGGATAGGTAGGGCATTTCAGTTCGATGACGTGCATATTCTCCGAACTCTTCAGGCATTTGTCTTCACCGGGACTGACGAAAATGAAATACTCGTTTTCGTGATCCATCTTCTGTAACTCACGGACACTCTCAAGAGCGACAAAATCCATTCCATGTTTGTTGGGGCGGAAGATGCGCTGTGCTTCAATGGCTATTTTCATTGCTTCTTGTTTGGGATAATGTGTTTATGAATGAGAGTGATGTTCACCGTGCTCTGTATGGATGAACTTCTTATTTGCTCCTTTAAGTTTGAATAAATTGCCTATCATGGTGACAGCCAGCATAGGTATCTTCATGATGGCTTTCCCTACCTCTTTGGTAAGCAGTTGCCCTCCCGGTACGGGTAGAATCATGGCGGAGACCTGTGCTACCGACAGAATCCACCATTTGATGGCCATCGTCCATTCATTTCCTCCATTGCGCAGGCTCATGACAAGACCGATAACGGTGAAAACGAAAGTCAGTCCGAACACTCCTGCCAGCTGTAGCAGGCGGGGAGGCAGCATCCATTGGAATATCTTGTCGCAATAGTCTATATTGCCTTGCAGCAGGGCTTTCGGCAAGTGGGGTAACGAAGCGCGGAGTGCTCCGAACTGCGCCGCTATCCAACGTTTGCGCTGGTTGCTGATCGCTTCTTTTTTCTGTGTCTTTTCATCGAACACAGGGAGGTCGTTCAGATAGACTGTATGGATTCGCTGCTGCAACAGCATGGATTCCAGTTCTTTGTCTTCGCCTGCCGTTTGCAGGTATTGCACATTCTGTTGAAACCATTTTGCATCAAAGGCCATTCCCGAGCCGGATAACCCGGCAGAAAGTCCGAGCGCGTTGTGCCCGCTGCGGAAGAAGCCGTTGTTGATCTCTTCGCTCGCACCGTCCAGAATGGAGATATCGGTATTCAGATTCTTACCTGTCCGGTGAGCCTGTATGGATCTTACGCCACTGTCGAACGCACGGTTGATGCAGGACAGGAATTCGGGGACGGTCACGTTGTCGGCGTCCATGATAACCACTATGTCGTAGAGATCGGTGTCGATGTTGTTCATGGCCATAGCCAGCGCTTTGGCTTTGGAGCTTTCCGTGTAATCCGCCATCAGTAGCCGGATGGGGAGCGTGCGTAAGGCTTCGTTCGTTTCCGGCTGCATCTGGTCGGAAATGACGACAAGGTCGAACAACTCCTTCGGATAGTCCTGCCCGAGAAAACTGCGGACCGAAGAGAGTATCACACGGTCTTCCTTGTAGGCGGGGAATAGCACGACAATGTGCCGGAGCGTACGGGCTTCGGGATATTGGGGAGCCCGGTAGAACTTGGAGGCGATGGCGTAAAGCAGCAAGTAGCATACGCATAGCGTGAGGGGGATGTAGAGAACCCAGTCAATGATGTTCATAGTATTCGTTTTTTTGTTCTTTTGTTTCTTTGTTGGCCGACGGAAGGATCAGTCCTGAATTGACGCCTTTGCAGACGGCCAGGAAGAGATCGAAGCGTCCTTTTAAAGCATAGAGCAGACCGTTCTTCAAGGCTGCTACAGTGCTTTGATAGAGCACGGAGCCCAGACGTGCGGCTCCCCTCAGGTTGCGGCGGGCGTAGAGCAGGCGGTTGCGGGTCAGGTAATAGGTACGCAGCTGGCTGAGTTGTCCGGTACTCTGGCTTTCTTTGTGGAAGACCGTGCAGCGGGGCTCGTACCATAGCTCGTAGCCGGCACGTGTCATGCTTGTGCTCCAGTCCAGCTCTTCGTAGTACAGGAAAAAGATCTCAGGCATCATCCCCGCTTTCCCGATCACTTCACGTTTTATCATCATGGCTGCGCCATGCAGGTAGGGAGTGGGGTGGGGAGTGTCGTATTTTCCGTCATCGGGACAGCCGAACCCCAACATATTGTTACGTAACGTGATTCGCGACAAGGGGGTGAAACCTGCGAACTGTATGTGCTGCGGCGGGAAAGCGAAACGTATTTTCGGCGATACGCCTCCGATTTCGGGACGGCTTTCCAGCCGTTCCACCAGGCAGGAGATTGCGTCTGACTCGATATAGGTGTCGTTGTTAATGAAGAAGAGGTATTTCCCTCTTGCCGCACGGATTCCGATGTTATTGCCGCCGGAGAATCCTCCGTTTATCTCGCTGCGGATGGCGATGACTGAGGGGTATAGTCTGGATATCTTGGCAGCCTCGTCCTCACGCGAGGCGTTGTCTACCACAATGATCTCGTAGGTTACGGAATGCAGTTTCTCCTGTAACGATTCTATCAGCTCGCAAGTGTCTTTGAAACCATTGTAGCAGATTGTGATAAATGATATGTCCGTCCGGTGGTTGTCTGTCATTTTTTATTCGTTTGGTCCTTTAATCAGGTGCAGTTCTTGTTTCTCACTTTCCTCTGGCTCCTCACTGATGTGTTTGTCTATATAAGGTGCGGCGAGGCAGAGGGCGAAGCCTGTGTATACAGTCAGTTGGTTGGGATATTGCATCACGTCGTTGACGTAGGCGGCAATGAAGAATCCCGCATTCATGCAAAGCCAGGCTGCTATCAGTCCCCGCAGGTTTTTGTTACGCACCTTGAACATCAGTATCCATGAGCACCAGGCGAAAAGAACGCCGTGGATGGCGAGGTAGAGGATGAGACCGACTATGCCGGTTTCTACCCAGACGGCAATCAGCCACGAGTCGGGGGGGTAGGGCATTTGTTCTTTGGAGTTGAAATTTCCGGCTTTGGACAGTCCTATCCCGTAGCCTATCGGTTTCCTTGCCATCAGCTCCTTCATCCGCTGGCGGTTTTCCACACGCACGAGGTAGGAGGCGTCTTCGGTGGGATGGAAGGAGGAACGCATCTTATAGATGTATTGGTTTCCGCTCCCGATATTGGTGTAATAGAAAAATACGAAAATGCTGATAGATATGAATATTCCCCCTAGTAACGCTTTCCAGTTCTTGGCTATGATAGTAATCATCAGCATGCCGCCCATGAGCACTCCCATAGCGGAGCGGGTTCCGGAAATACCCATGCCGTAGATACCGCACAAGGCTGTAAAAAGGAAATAGATGCGCTTCCATTTGGAGTCGACAAAGAATGCGGAGATGGAGAAGGTGACGGCTGCCATCGCTGAGTGCACACCGTAGTTTGCCGCGTCCGAAAAACAGGAAAAGTAACGTATTCCCGACCAGATGATGTGGGTGCGCGCGCCGCCGAGAGCGTACAGGAAGTAAAGGTCTTTGGCGCTGAAACCGTGGTTTTTCTGCCAGTATCCCTTGAGGGTGAAGATGATGACGAACACGGACCATACGATCAATAGCAGTTCTATGTCTTTCTTGGTACGTATGACGACCGGAACGACGAATGCGCATATCAGGGGAATGAGCACGTAGGGCGTGATGTTGATGTTCCATGCCTCCAACACGTTGTTGGGGTTCATTATCTCCATCAGATAATATAGCAGCCAGACGATGAACAGCCAGGTCATGAGGTTTTGCCCGCGCTTCCATTCGGTGGACTTGTCGTTGCTGAGCTGTATCAGGCAAATAACGGTGAGCAACAAGATGAGAACCATTGAGAACAGCCCTGTCTTGACGTTTACAAGCATACTTACCGCTATTAGCGCGAATTGTGCGGCAAGCAGGATATGGAAAGTAGTGTTCCTATTCGTCATCGTCCTCGTCTTCTGCTTCCTTTGCTTTTCTTCTGAGGTTGAATATGATCTTTTCTGTCAATGACAACTGGCTGAAATGATAGCTGATCCTGCGCAACAGGGTATATGGCGGCAACTGTCCGGTGAAGTCTTCGGCGGCTTCACGGCTGGCGTTGGTCAGGCAGATACGGAAAGGCACACTGCTCTTGCCCAACTGCAACATGAGCTGCTCGCATAGTTGCTTGTCTATCGTTTTCCATCCGCGATCGGCCGGAGTCACCAGTATGTTGGCGTTGGCGTCGTGCAACAGGGCACTCGATATGCTGCTCTTTGACAGAGGCGGATAGGCGACGATCAGCACGTCTTCTCCTTGCGGCGTATAGAAGTCCGTGACGCTCCTTGCAAGCAGGTATTGGGTGGATGCGGTATCGAAGTCTTTATCGTAGCAGATGAACTTCGTGTTCAGTTTGCGGCTTTGCATGAACCCGCAGATCAGTGTCCCGATTATGTCTTCTCCGGAATCCTCGCTGGTGCTGAACAGGTTGATGATGAACACGCCGGGGGATTTCCGCTTGGTCAGGAAGCGGAGCAGGGAGTTGGTCAGCTCCCTTACGGAAAGTTGTACGTACGTTTTGGTCAGTCCTCCGTAGCGGGCGGTCGAGAGGCTGGGAACGGCGCCTATCACCTTATATCCCGTCACCCGCAGGGTACGGCTGGCGTCGCGCAGTGTTCTGTCAAGCAATTCTACCAATACCAGCAAAGCTATGATAATCACGAAGATGGCAACACAGGCGGCTATGACGATCTGTTTCCGGTTGGTCGAGTTGGCTCCGATCGGATAGGTAGGCTCATTGAGGACTTTCAGCGTGGCGGAGGTCATCTCCAGATTCTTTTTCCTCAATAAGGCTTCGTTGTAACTTTGCAGGACGGTCAGGTAGCTGCGTTCCGTGAAGTTGATGCTACGTTCTTTCTGCTTGATGGTGGTACCCACAGGAGCGAAGAATACGTAACGGTTGTTCAAGTCGCGACGGGCGCTTTGTACGATTTTCAGTTCGGCTTTCGCCTTCTCGTAGAGCAATGTCTGTTCCAGCCATTGGTCGATGATATTGGTGCGCGACGCACCTTCTTTGGTATACTTGTGACCTACGTATGAGGTAGTCAACTCATTCAGTTCTTGTTTAAGCTCGTTCAACCGCTTTTTGTCTCCTTCCAGCGAATGGGGGTCTTTCTTGTTGGAATCGGTCATCGCTTCGGCTTCCGATATCTTGCCGGTGATGTTGGAGGCTTCGCGCAGCTTGTCTACGAATTCCATGTTTTTCAGTACTTGCTTGGCGTTGCTGTCCATGTGTTTTTCCAACTCTTTGAGCATGGACGCGGTGCTGTTGAATGCGAAAAGCGCATCCTGTTCTCTCAGCTCGAATTCCTTGCTGATGGCGGCTATTTCCTTAGTTTCGTCGAGGTAGTTGATAATGCGTTTTTGTACATTATACTTCGTCAGGTCTTCTTCTTCCGCTTTCAGTTGCTTGCCGATACGTTTCAGTTCTTCTTCGAAATACTTGATCACTTTGTCCGTCTCTCCGTAACGGATACGGCGGTATTCCTCGACAAACTCGTGCATCAGGATACTTACGGTGTTGTAGGCGATACCCGGATCACCGGAAGTATAGCTGATGTCCAGCAGGTCACTGGTGAGGCGGCGCTGTACCTTTACATTTTTCAGAGCACCGTAGCTGTAATAGGGATGGGAATAATAAAAGAGCCCGTAGATGTAATTGTCTCTATGCGGACGCATATATGCTTCCAGATTGGCTACTGTCTTGTCTTCGCTCGATTTGTCGATCAGTTTCAGTATCTCGTCTCCCGGAGGGCTGTTTTTCAGATGGTTGTATGTGTAGTTGTAGCTGGAAGGGGTGATTCCGTCGTTCTCTTTTTCCGGATTCCCTTTGATCAGTATGCGGGCGAACAATCGCAGGCTGACTCTTTTCAGCGTACTTTCGGCCTGCATGATACTGATGAGGTTGTCCATGGAGTTCTGCACGGTTGCCCAATCGGTGCGTTTGTCACTTTCGAGGTTGTAGCCCGAAGCGACTCCCGTGTAAAGGGTTGCTTTCACATCATACCCGCCTCGCATATGGCGTGTGTAATAAATGACCAGTAATGTGAAGAGAGTGGTCCCTATCAGTATCAGCCAACGATGCCGAAATAGGGTCCGTATGATGGAAATGATGAAATTCATATCTTAGTCTTTTATTTTCGTATAATGGGCGTGCGTGAAATAATTTCAAGTATCATGAGACTCTTGGTTAACTCGAACTTGCTCTTTTCGTATGCTTCACGGGCTTGCGACTGCCTTTCCTTGTCTGTCGCCAAGTCGGTGGATTCGATGGTTCCGTTAGCAAAATTCTTTTCGGAAATCTCATATTGCACGTTCGCCAGCACCAGACCCTCGCTTCGCATCTGAAGGACTTTCATCTGTGATGTAGCCATCGCGTACATCTCGATTATGTTCTTCTTGATCTCATCGTATTTGATTTCCCGCTCAAGCTCCGCGCTCTTCAGATTGAGCTTCTGACGACTGACACGCGCCTTGAGGTCAAACAGGTCGTCCAATGGGATGCTGACTCCCGCTCCTACCGTATATCCGTTCTGGGCTTGGGTGGAGTAGGTGGGGTATGGCTCTACGTAAACGTCTGTATAGGTGGATTCATTGCCGAAAGTACCGTATTGGTAGCTTCCCCGCAGACTGAAGAATCCGAGAAATGCACGCTTTTCTTTCGCCAGCAGTTTGCGCTCTACCGCCGCTTTGACATCTGCCATCTCATAGATGGGGTTGTCTTTGGCGTTCTCAAACAGGACGGAGAGTGGGGGAAGAGTGATGTTGCTGTAATCTTCTTCGCTTAATTGAGTATAATCACTGACCTCTTGCGCAACGATCGGTGTGTTGGAGGTGAATAAAAGGAGTAATCCTAAACAGATATATATAATTTGTTTCATAAAATAACCCTGTTATTTGCTTCTGCTGTGTTCTGTTGTGACATAGCTTGCGCAAATATAAGGATTAATTTCATTTATGAACAGTCTTTTGTTGTCAATTTTGCATTCTTTCTTGTTAATTTGTGCTAGAAGGGCTCTGGCACGTTGAACTAGAAGGCCTCCGTCATGTTGAAATAGAACAAATTCTGCTTGTTCACCATGTCTCTTCCCAAGTCGAGACGTACGTTCATGCGGGGCTGGACTTCTATGCGCAGGCCGACTCCGAGATTAGGCAGGACGCCTTCTATCTTTCCCGGTGTGGGTCCCATGAATCCGCAGCCTCCCCAAGCCACATATCCTATGTGGTTCAACATCTTTTTGATCCATGTGCTTTTGTCTGTATTTATCATCTGGCGGTATTCAGCCATCATTACATGAGAGGACTTGTCGCGGAACTGTCCCATGTAATAGCCGCGAAGGTCGAAAGGGGTTCCGCTCAATACATATTTCGTCAAAGGGACGTCTCCGAATGCGTTTTTGCTCTGCACGGTCCAGGCGAGAACTTTCCGCTTTCCTACCGTTTTGTATTGACGGTAGTCTATCTCCAGACGGTAAAAATTATCGTCACCTCCGAAAGCTTTGCTGTACATCATCCCCCGAAAATCGAGGTAAGTGCCCCGATAGGCATTGGCGGGTACATCGCGTGTGTCGTAGGTCAGCAGGAATCCGAGTCCTGAACTGAAATTGGTGTATCCATGTTCCGTGCCGCCTGCCGCGATATATGACGGTTGCTCGACCATTCCCGCCGCCGGTTTGGTAATCTTGTCGTAGTTCAAGTCAACCTGGGGACCTGCGAAGAAATCGCTTTCCCCCAACCGGAACAGAAACCACGGATTCACCTGAATACCGCTATACCGGTATTCACTCGTATCTTCCCCTCGCGGATAGTCCTTGTTGGTGCCATATCCGATACCGTAGAAGTTTTCGATGGTGTTTTTGTAGGAGAAAGTGCCGAATATGCGGAAACGGTCACCTTTGAAGAAGAGTTGCGGCTTTGTCATGAGGTTGAGCCCTCCGTTGAATATCAACGCGATGGACATGGGTACGACGGAACGTCTCTGGGTGGTGTCGCTCGGATTCATCCGGAACGTCATCAACGCGCTACCGCCCACCAGAAAACCGAAATCGGGTGTGTAGCTGGGACCTCCCAGAATGTTGTAATGTAAATTCCGCTTCGCCACACGCTGGCGACGTAACTCGCGTTTGGTATCTTTTACCGTCCTTGTACTGTCTGTCTGAGCCAGCATGACACCGATGGGCAACAATGCCATCCATATACCTATTATATATTTCTTCATCTTGTAGAGCTTCGGCTGTTTCATATTCTTTCTTAATTTCAGGGTACAAAGAAAACGCTTTTATTCCGATTAGTTTTCATATTCATAGATAATAAATGTAAATTCGCTCTTTTTCTTTACTTCTTTCTTTGGTTTCGGGAGAAAAGAAAGATGGGGTACGTGTGCGAACACGAAGATAATTACGGAAAAATCTCCGTAATTACTCCCTTTTTTCCTCCCGAATCCCAATCTTATTTATTACTTTTGCGGCAAATTTATGAAACCATTATTTTATATAGCATGGCAAATGTAATAAAGTTACGCAAAGGCCTTGACATAAACCTGAAAGGTAAAGCTGCTGAAACGTACACAACAGTGAAGGAGCCGGGTTTTTACGCCCTCGTGCCCGATGATTTTCCTGGTGTGACACCGAAGGTGGTCGTAAAGGAACAGGAATATGTGATGGCCGGTGGACCCTTGTTTATCGACAAGTATCATCCTGAAATTAAATTTGTTTCGCCCGTGAGCGGCGTAGTGACGAGTGTAGAGCGTGGAGCTCGTCGTAAGGTGTTGAACATCGTGGTAGAAGCTGCTACTGAGCAGGACTACGAGGAATTTGGCAAGAAGAATGTGGCAACGATGGATGCGGAGGCTGTAAAGAACGCTTTGCTGGAAGCCGGTCTTTTCGCATTTATCAGACAACGTCCTTATGACATTATCGCAGATCCGACGGTGACTCCGAAAGGTATCTTCGTTTCTGCTTTCGATACCAACCCGTTGGCACCCGATTTTGAGTTTGCGCTGAAAGGCGAAGAAGCAAATTTCCAGACAGGACTCGATGCGCTCGCCAAACTGGCAAAAACTTATCTGAGTATCAGCGTGAAACAGAATGCTGCCGCTCTGACGCAGGCCAAGAACGTTACAATCACCGCATTCGACGGACCGAACCCCGCCGGTAACGTGGGTGTTCAGATCAACCATCTCGACCCTGTCTCTAAGGGAGAAACGGTATGGACTATTGATCCGCAAGCCGTTATCTTCATCGGCCGTCTTTTCAATACCGGTCGTGTGGATTTCACCCGTACGGTGGCAGTGACAGGTTCCGAAGTGCTGAAACCTGCTTACTGCAAACTTCAGGTAGGGGCGCTGCTCACCAACGTGTTTGCCGGCAATGTCACTAAGGACAAGGACTTGCGCTATATCAGCGGTAATGTGCTGACTGGAAAGCAAGTGTCTCCGAACGGATTCCTGGGAGCGTTCCACAGCCAGTTGACGGTGATTCCCGAAGGGGATGATATTCATGAAATGCTCGGATGGATCATGCCGCGTTTCAATCAGTTCAGCGCCAACCGCTCATATTTCAGTTGGCTGATGGGCAAGAAGGAGTATACATTGGATGCCCGCGTGAAAGGTGGCGAACGCCACATGATCATGTCCGGTGAGTACGACAAGGTATTCCCGATGGATATCCTGCCCGAATATCTGATTAAGGCTATCATCGCCGGTGATATCGACCGTATGGAAGCGCTTGGTATCTACGAAGTCGCACCCGAAGATTTCGCTCTCTGCGAATTCGTCTGCTCTTCGAAGATGGAGCTGCAACGCATCGTTCGTGCCGGACTCGATATGCTGCGAGCTGAAATGGCATAATCGCCCGACTGTCGGCAAATAGTAAATTGTAAATAGTAAAATAGTAAATATATTAATGAAAGCGTTAAGAAATTATCTCGATAAGATAAAGCCGAACTTTGAAGAAGGCGGCAAATTCCACGCATTCCAGTCGGTGTTCGACGGCTTCGAAACATTCCTGT
>OJPI01000393.1_pt1 | contig 34511 bp, 24 predicted proteins | sample 1598461 | NCBI WGS metagenome assembly OJPI01 (sample SAMN03922483, study PRJEB24848) | human gut metagenome | isolation source: stool sample | host: Homo sapiens | place: Germany | collected 2011-05 | reverse complement strand
AGCGTCAGATGTGTATAAGAGACAGCTCTGGCTCTCAATGGGTTATTTGATGTAAAGAGCCTAGAGGCCGGGACGAGTAAATATCTTTATATCAATACTTATCCAGAAGAAGGAACAGAAATTACAGAAGTAACCAGCAGCAATCCGGAGATAGTAGGAGCCAGCTATGGCAATAATACTGAGGGTATGACAAAAGAGCCGGGCATGGAAACAAATAATAGCAATTATAATTTTGTACAGCTGGATGCCAAGGCTGCGGGAAATGCTACTATTACGGTGACAGTAACGGATACTGCCAGAAATTTGGGAAGTGTTACAAAAAGCTTTGAGGTGCAGGTTATTTCGCCAGAATATGAAGGAACGAAAAGAAACATTACGGATATTTCCCAGAACTGGAAGTTCCTTCTTGAACGGGATATGGAGACACCTCCGGAAACAGGTCAGGTACCGTCTTCTGAAAGTGGAATGTGGGAAGATGTAACGATTCCTCATTGCTGGAATACATGGGATGGCGCTGACGGCGGAAATAACTACCATAAGGGGATTGGCTGGTATGTAAAAGAGTTTTCGGCTGGGGAATTAAGTGAAGAACAGTATGGAGGCAAACAGGTTTTCCTAGAAATGGGAGCGGCCTGCAAGATTAGTGAGATCTATGTGAATGGTGAAAAAATTGCCCGCCATGAAGGCGGATATTCTCGGATTCGAGTAGATCTGACAGAACATTTGAAGCTGGGACAGCCAAATACAATTGCAATCAGTGTAGACAATAATGTAAATGGCCTAACACCGCATTCCGGTGACTTTACTGTATTTGGCGGTTTATACCGGGACATCAGCCTTGTTGCAACCGGCGATGTGCATATGGATCTGGATCAGGAAACGGCATATGGCGGACGTGGGCTCTATATTGCCCAGCAGGGAAGTGAGAATATAACAAAAGACACAACCATTCAGGATGTATTTGGAAATGGCGGTAAGTTAAACGTATCTGGTGAGGTAAAGAACAGTGCAGCAGAAGCCAGGAACGTAAGCGCAGCTGTTTCTGTATATGATGCAGAATGGCAGGAGGTTGCGGATTACGAATTTGAGACAGTGACCATTGAGCCTGGAAAAATCCATGATTTTACAGCAGAAGTGACAGTGGCAGATCCCCATCTGTGGGACGGTGTGGATGATCCCTATCAGTACAATGTTGTATTTGAAGTTATGGAAAATGGTGAGGTCGTGGATCGGGAGCGGGATCGAATTGGATTCCGGTTCTTCTGTGCAGATCCGGAGGAGGGCTTCTTCCTGAATGGCAGATCTTATCCGCTTCGTGGAGTCAACAGCCATCAGGATCGTTATGCGAGGGGATATGCAGCCACTCATCAGGATCGGGAGCAGGATATGGCAATGATGGATGAAATCGGAGCCAATGCTATTCGTTTTGCTCACTATCAGCATGATCCTTTGGTATATGAGCTGGCAGCTGAGCGTGGAATTACTGTGTGGGCTGAGATTCCCATGGTTAATACCATAAAAAATACAAAGGAGTTTTATGACAGTACCATTTTCAATCTGAGGGAAATGATTCATCAGGCATATAATATTCCTTCTGTTCTGATGTGGGGCATCCACAATGAGCAGTGGCCGTATGAGGGCATTACGGTTATGCTGGATCGCCTGTATAAGGTATGTAAAGAAGAGGATCCATCCCGTCTTGTTACTGTGGCAACTGCACAGGAGGCAGGTGATACGGTGAATGAATCAAAGTGGGATTATACTACCTTAAGCTGGCAGTCTGATATCTCTGCATGGAACAAATATTTTGGAATCTATCAGGGTAAGGATGCCAGGTATTATGACACTTGGATCAATCAGGTACATGATTATGGCCGTAAGCATAAGACAATCTATGGAACGGATGAAATGATTACCAATCCAGATGGCCAAAAGGAGGATATCCCGGTTTATGTTCACGGTAATGTTGGTATGAGTGAATACGGGGCTGAGGGAAATCCCTATATTCACAATGAGCGTCCGGGCTACTGGCAGGATGAGGGAAACCTGAGCGAGGAGTGGCAGACACGATTCCATGAGATTTATTACAAATCTATCAGCGAGTCTCCGTGGCTGTGGGGCAGCTATATCTGGAATATGTTTGAGTTTGGCTCTGATAAACGTGCAAACGCAGGAAGACAGGGAACCAATAATAAAGGTATCGTTTCTTATGACCGTACACTGAAGAAGGATTCGTTCTATTTTTATAAGGCCAACTGGTCTGACGAACCGGCATTAAAGATTGCAAGCGAGCGCTTTAAGGTACGAAAACAGGATGATACACAGGCAATTGTATACTCCAATATGGAGACGGTTGAGTTGTTTGTAGACGGTGTAAGCCAGGGCGTATTAAAGGCAAACAGTAACAGTGAGCCGGCGTTGAATGAAAGCGGTCAGCCGGATGATACCCTGATTCCTAACACTCAGTTAGGAAAGTTTTTCTGGGATATTAAGCTTAATGGACAGGGAAATCATACGATTGTGGCTGTTGGTACCGATTTGGAGGGTAATGTTTACACAGATACTGTTATCTGGGAAAGACAGCTGCATAATACGGCATTGATTACTTCTTCTGTATACAATGTAAATAGTACAAGCTATACCATTACTGGTGTTCCGAATGGAACAACTGTGGAGACATTGAAAGCAAATTTAAGATCGGTTGACAATTCTACGTTTGATATTTATACGGAGGATAATCAACTGATTGAGGATCCGAATGAGCTCGTGTCTCTGGGCATGATTGTCCGGGTATTATCCGAGGATAAGACAGTTACAGCTGATTATGTATTGACAGTGGAACCGATTACGCATGGAAAAGAAACATCTTCCAGCGCAGATCAGAACGCTGAATATGCATCCAGCAAGGCAGTAGACGGCAATTCATCTACGCGCTGGGGTTCTGGTGGAAGCTTCCCGGGATGGATTCAGATTGATCTGGGAGATACTTATACATTAGATAAGCTGGATACATTATGGTTTAAATCTGCGGAACGGAATTACACTTATGAGGTGCAGGGAAGTATCGATGGTTCTAACTATGAAACGCTGCTTTCTTCCAGAACCAGCGAGCAGGGTGAAACCGAACCTACATGGACAGCCCAGATTTTTGAAGATGGAGCACAGGCGCGGTATCTGAAGCTTTATGTAACAGCCAGCAGCGGAGGAAGTCAGGCTTCTCCATCTATTTACGAGATTCAGGCAACCGGTATGAGGCTGACAAGTGAAGTTTACAGCATTGACAATGGAAACCGCATAATTATTGGAGTAGATCCGGAAACCACGGCAGAGGACTTATTAGCATCTGTAGCAGTAGATGGAGTATTTAATGAGATCAGGGTCGAGAAGGATGAAGATGGAGTTCTTACTTCAGACAGTATTATTGTTGTAAATTATGGTGAAAACAGAGAAGTAACTTATACTCTGAGTACGAATGGACCGGATAATCGTCCGATTTCCCTGAATAAGCCAGCAGAGGCTTTGGAAATCAGCGTAAATGGAAACATGATTCCGAATGAAGACAGCGGAGACGGCTGCAGCCAGGATGAGGCTAAGAAGCATGGCGATGTAGCTGCAAATCTGGTAGACGGCAATACAGCTACCCGCTGGACCGGCGCACTTACAGAAAGTGGACATACCATTCCGTCTAATGGCTATCCGGCAGAAGTTCTTATTGATCTGGAGGATACATATGAATTGACAGGTCTTTACTTGAAAGCTTATGATCCGGCAACAAGATATTACAAATTTGCAGTGTATGCAGGTAATGATCCAGATACCATTAAGAATGAGGATAATATTGTTCTGGATATGCGGGACAACAAAGACTTTGGAGAGGGTACAAAGGAAATTTCTGGAAATGCACAATATATTTTATTAAGTGTAACAGGAAATACCAACCCTAGCTCTTACCGCGCAGCATCCTTCTGGGAGATGAGTGTATACGGATATAAGGTAAATGGAACAGAGTATACCTTTGATTCTGAAAATAGGGAAATCGCAAACGTTCCAGTTCAGATTTGTGTAAAGGATTTCCTGAAGACTCTTGACTTGAAGGGGAACTACAGCGTCAAGGTTACACTTGGAGACAAAGTGCTGGATGAAGACGATCAGATGACTCCGGGAGCAGAGGTGTGCATCAGTGATCTGAATGGCAACAATCCGGTGATCTATCGCGTCAAATTTGAAGAAACAGCATTTGATGAGATTCCTGTTTCTCAGGGTATGGACGTTCATGCTCTGGATGTAGAGGTAGAGGGACAGATGGTACCAAATGAGGATGCAGCGAAAGGTGATTATGCATACCACATTAATGATGGCGATGATAGTACAGCATGGGTGGGCGCATTTAATAAGGCTCATACAGAATGTTACTATCCGGCAGCAGTGAATGTGGAGATGACAAACCTGCAGAGCACCTCTGAGTACTATTATCTGACAGGTGTGAAAGTTCATTTCTTTGAAGGCAGTAATAAAAATCGTTACTATAAATATAATATTTCTGCAAAGAATATTGTAGGTATTGAGACGGGATTTGAGGTGAACGGTCAGGATAATAAGAACATTGGCTGGGTAGAGCACTGGACTGAGAATGGAACAAATCAGATTAAAGATTTGACATTATCAGTAACGGGCTGCAGTGATTCAGCCGCTTATGCAGCAGCCAAGGTTTATGAATTACAGGTGTTTGCATGGCGTGTATTAGGCCACGAATATGAAATTGATGAAACCAACAGGAAGATTAAAATTGGCGAACGGCCGGTTACTTTGGCTGAGCTGAGAAATGATCTGGAGATTCTTGGCAACTGCGATGTTAAATTTGTGAATGCAGAGGGAGCAGAGCTTGGTTGGAACGATATGTTCGGTGAAGGCTGCAGGATGATTGTTACCGATGTGAAAGGACATGAGTTTGTATATACTGCAGATGGCGGTGAAAGTGAATCTGAGGAATACTATACTACTGAAATTTATGTAGCAAAGGCTCCGTCCAAGACAGTTTATGCAGTGGATGAAAAATTTGATCCTGCAGGCATGGTAGTAGAGGCAGTTCAGAAAGCAAGCCCAAGCAACGCAGAGCAGGTAGTAGAGCTTCCGCACGACAAGCTGGAATACAGCTATGATTTCAGCGAGGAAGGAAAGAAAGAAGTAACGATTACCTATGAGGAAAAGGATGCAGACAGTAAACTTCAGAAGTTTGAAGCTTCTTTAGAGGTAACTGTAGATGATTCTATTTCCGGCGAGGATGAGTATTATACTACCAAAATTGAAGTAACCAGGGAACCGGATAAAACAGCATATAAGATTGGCGAAGAATTTGATCCTGCAGGTATGATTGTTGAGAAAATTCAGAAGGCAACTTCCAGTAATGCTGAAATAACAGAAGAAATTCCTCATGAAGAGCTGGATTTCCAGTATGATTTTGATGCAGCTGGTGAAAAGGAAGTTCTGATTACTTATCAGGATCTGGCAGAGAATGGAGAAATGAAAGATTTCACAGCCTCTCTGATTGTAACTGTGGATGACGCGATTATTGATGAGGATGAAGACTTCCACACTACAGAAATTCGTGTGAAGGAAAAACCGTCTAAGATGGTTTATGCTGTAGATGACGAATTCGATCCTGCAGGTATGGTAGTAGAAGCATTCCAGAAGGCGACCTCCAGCAATGCAGAAAAATGGGTAACTATTCCGAACCAAGAACTTGATTATGAGTATGATTTTTCGAAGGAAGGGGAGACCAAGGTAACTGTTATTTATGAAGAGGAAATAGAAGGAGAAATAAGCCGCTTTGAGGATGCTATTACAGTATTGGTAGACAATTCTGCGGCAGTGGGAGACGAATTCTATACCACAAAGATTGTTGTTAAGAAGAAGCCTAAAAAGCTGGCTTACCTGATTGGCGAGGAGTTTGATCCGGAAGGCATGCAGGTTGCAGCGCAGCAGAGAACTGCTTCTGGAAAAGAAAGATCCGTGAAGCTGTCTCTGGATGAACTGGATTTTGACTATGATTTCTCAAAACCTGGAAGAACAGATGTAACGATTACCTACTATGGTTTTGATGAAAACCTGGAGGACAAGGAATTCACCACAACAGTAAGAGTTGATGTTGCAGAATCCTCTGAGGAATTCTATACGAAAGAAATTCGTATTACCAGTATTCCGAATAAAACCCAGTATTTCACTGGAGATATTCTGAACCTGGAAGGAATGGAAGTTTGTGCTGTTGAGGTCAATGCATTTACTGGCGAAGAAACAGTGAAAGTACTGTCTGAAGGCATGTACAAAGTAACACCGACTATTTTGATGATGCCGGGAACACAGATGATAACTGTTTCTTATGCGGCGGCAGATGAAGAAGGCAATGCAGTCTTCTTTGAGGCCAAGTTCCAGGTAAAGGTAAGAAAGGCATTGATTCAAGATGATGATGACAGCAGTTCCGGTTCTTACAGTGGCTCAGCTTCCTCTTCTGGAAGCGTTGACGCAGTAAGCGGTCAGTGGAGTCTGCAGGCAGACGGAAGTTGGCATTTTACATCAGGCAACAGGGCATATAAGAATGAGTGGGGATACATTGCTAATCCTTATGCCAATGCAGCTCTTGGACAAAGTGCAGCAGACTGGTTCCGTTTTGATGAACAGGGACGTATGCTTACAGGCTGGTTTACTGATTTAGATGGAAGCAGGTACTATCTGAGCGAAGCTTCTGACGGTACAAGAGGTAAGATGGTTACCGGATGGGTTTGGATTACAGAGGATGACGGACAGAAATACTGCTACTATTTCAATCCGGTATCAGATGGAACAAGAGGAAAGTTATATGTGAATATGACAACTCCTGACGGATACCATGTGGATGAACTGGGACGTTGGGTTCCGTGATTAAAATGGAATTTCGGAGCGAATCAGTAAAACGAGAAAGGATTTCCTGATAAAGGGCAGTCCATATGAAAAAAGTAATTTGATTGTCGCAGAGGGGCATGACTGAAAGGTTATGCTCCTCTGTCTTTTAACTGCTGATTTCCAGTGAGTGATATTTTGCAGAGCGACGGTTCTGATGAGGATCCAGATTTATAAAAAAGAAGTAAATGGTCATTGAGAATCCTTTATATGAGGGGGAAAAGCCTAAATCTGTAAATAAAGATAATATTTCCTGCGAAAAATGAGTTGTGAAAACGAAAAAATAATAGTACAATGAATGTCAGCTTTAGAGATGCGAAACACATGAAAAGGAGATTTGGATGGAGCAGGAGATAATAAGAACACGAGACAGGGGGATGGGGCGTGAACTGGCGATTTCCGGGCTGTTTGCTGCTTTGATTGCAGCGGGGGCCTTTATTAAGATCACAATACCGGTACAGCCGTTTCCCATGCATTTTACTCTGCAGTGGTTCTTTGTACTGATGGCAGGTTTTTTGCTGGGAGCCAGAATGGCGGCAGCCAGTGTAGGAACTTATCTTTTGATTGGTTTGTTAGGGGTTCCTGTTTTTGCTGCAGGAGGCGGGCCGGCGTATCTGCTTCGTCCCACCTTTGGTTTTCTGCTTGGTTTTCTCCTGGCAGCCTGGGTCATAGGAAAGCTTTGTGAATGGATGAAACCGGTGAAAATGACCCGGATGATGATTCCTGCAGCAGCAGGTCTGGCTGTGTATTATGGAGCCGGGATTCTGTACTTTTATTTTATCAGCAATTATGTGATTTCTATGCCTATAGGCTGGAAAGCTGTTTTGATTAATTGCTGTCTGCTTACAATCGGAGAGGATTTTGTGCTTTGCATCCTTGCAGCGGCCACTGCTATGAAAATGCGTCCGGCCGTGCTTCGGATGATGGACTAGAGGCTATGCATTCAGCTGCAGTGCCTCTAATTTTTTTCGGTCAAGAAGAACAATGGTTCCTCGGGAAAGGCGAACCATTCCTTCACTCTGGAAGTAGCGAAGCATCCGGGTAATAACTTCACGGTGGGAACCCAGGTGGTTGGCAATGATCTCATGAGTAATTTTCAGCTCATCAGAGTCTTCGATGGCAGATTCTTCCAGAAGAAAAGCGGCTACGCGTTTATCCAGGCTTTTCCAGAGGATCTGCTCGATGAGCCACATGACGTCAGAAAAGCGGGTAGCCATAAGCTCGTTGGTATAGTTTGCCACAGGCGCAGATTCCTCCATAATGCTTTTATATATTTCTGCAGGAATGACCCAGAGCTCTGTATTTTTTTCCGCTTCAATGGTGATCTCAAACTGAATAGAGCGCATGATGCAGGAGGCAGAGAAGAGACACATATCTCGTTCAAACAGACGGTAAATGGTGATTTCCCGTCCTTCGTCGGACAGAATGTATGCTCGAAGAAGGCCGGACTTTATGAGAAGCAGACCTGTGCAGTCCATACTGCCATTGTGGATGATGGTGCCTTTTTCTGCTTTTCGTGAAATCAGGCTTCCTAGTATTCGATTTTGCTGCAGAGCAGTCAGCTTGTTCCATATGGGAAAGTAGTCTTGAAAATCCATGTTCCCCTCCTAACTGTTTTACATAGTAGTTTTTATTTAGTATAGGTTATTTGTATCAATGCGTCAATTCCATTCTTGACAGATTCCTATATGCTTCCGGAACACTTTATTGAGTGGGTTTATGTACAGACAGATCAGGGCGGTCAGAGAAAGGCCTTAAAGCCCGGTGATACGCCTGAGGTTTCTTTCTGTCTGGGTGATGATAAGGCAGTTGCAGTTTATGCGTACTGCAATCTTCATGGTCTCTGGATGACTGAGTTATGATGATTGATGCCGGATGCCTGTCTGATGGCATTCAGCAGTAAAAGGATAAAGTAAGGGTTTTATTCTGCGGGGCGCTTTTCCCTATGGTGATATTGTCACAGAAAGAGAAGGATTTTTTCGCTATACTTTATCCATAAAGAAACAGGGAATGCAGAAATAAAATTTTAGCGTACCCGGGAAGGAGAATTTATTTGATGCAGTATACCATTGCATTTTTAGAAGGAATGATTACGTTTATTTCCCCCTGCCTGCTGCCGATGCTTCCTATTTATCTTTCTTATTTTGCAGGCGGTGGAGAGAGGACTGCTGGAAAAACAATAACGGGTGCGCTGGGGTTTGTAACGGGATTTACTGTGGTGTTTGTAACGCTTGGAGGGCTGGCCGGTACCATAGGAGGTTTTTTGAGACAGTATCAGACAGCAGTTCAGATTGTTTCCGGTCTTGTGGTAATTGTTTTCGGATTGAATTTTCTTGGAGTATTCCGGTTGAATCTGTTTCATGGAAGCCGTCATTCTGTTGATACAGACAATATGAGCTTTTTTTCAGCAATGGTTTTCGGTATGGTTTTTTCCATCGGATGGACTCCCTGCGTAGGAGCTTTTCTTGGTTCAGCTTTGATGCTGGCATCTCAGCAGGGCCATGTGGCAGAAGGTATGATGATGCTGTTAGCCTATTCGCTGGGACTTGGAATTCCCTTTCTTTTCAGCGCGGTAATGATTGACTATTTAAAAACAGCATTTCTGTGGATTAAGAAGCATTACGGAATAATCAATACAGTCAGCGGTCTGTTTCTGGTGGTGGTTGGCATTTTTATGGCAACAGGAACTTTGGGGAGGCTTTTGGCACTGCTCAGCTAAGGAGGAATTATGAAACAGAAAAAAACATTATTATGGATGGTTCTGGCTTTTGTTATTTTAATTGGAGGCGCCTCTGTTCTCTATGGAAAGCTTGGGAAGGCTCAGGCAAGGGAGCAGCTGGCTGTAATATCAGAGGAGCAGTCCTTGGCAGAACAGCCGGCAAAGACAGATTCTGCAGAGCAAAAGGAACCGGCAGAGGTTCCGTCGGAACAGGAAAGCATTGCGGAATTTTCTGAAAAACAGGAAGAGGCTGCTGAGCCTTCTGTGTCAGAAGAGTCTTCAGAAGCAGAACGCATGAAAGCGCCGGATTTTACAGTTTATGACGAGGCGGGAGAAGAAGTACGTTTGTCGGATTATCTGGGGAAACCGGTTGTTTTAAATTTCTGGGCCAGCTGGTGTGGGCCCTGCCAGATGGAAATGCCGGATTTCCATGAAAAGTATCTGGAATCAGGAGAAGAGATTCAGTTCCTGATGATCAATATGACAGATGGTTCCAGAGAAACAAAGGAAACTGCAGTTGGATTTATAGAAAAGAAGCAGTTTGAATTTCCTGTATTTTTTGATACAGAGTTTGATGCTGCCATGGCATTTGGGGCATATTCTCTTCCTACAACCTTTTTCCTGGATAAGGATGGTTATGTGATTGCTCACGCTGCCGGGGCGATTGACGGAAAAACTCTGCAGAAGGGAATCGATTTAATAGCACCCTGAAAAAGGCTGGATTCTGGTAAATGCCAGTTTGGGTTCTGCATAAGGATATACAAAGTACCTTTATATTTATTGTTTGGATTGTATCACAAGATCAATGAATGGAAGATAGCGTTTGTCTGAAAAGCAGGGACAGCCAGAAAAATGTCTTGGAATGAGATATCATCCATGCTTTCTTCTGTACCTTAAAAAGGATCAGCCAATATTTTGGGTATCAATAGGTATTTGGCATGTTCACCTTATAGGGTAGATTTTAACACAAAACCAGGCATAGATTTTGCATATTCAGGAGAAATAGTTGATTCCTGCACAAAACCAGGCGTGGATTTGCATTTTCAGAAGAAAAAGCCGATTTCTGCCGCGTGGGAATGCTGAAATAAAAACAACAATTCTTTTAAGATTTTTGTACTCACAAAACGAGGGGCGTTACGCAATTATTATTAATTTGATAATTTTGTAACGCCCATTTTTATTTCATAGGAAAACCTCTCTTATGTCATAAAAGGCTTTGCGGGAATGTGCGCTGCGCACTAGCAGAAAATGGTTACTGGCGCAGCTGCACTTCGGCGCGCGAATGTATCAAGGCACATTCTTTATTCAAGTGAGTTTAGATACTTGTTTCAGAAGCACAGACGAAGGCTCATTTCTGATTTGCCTGTCTGTAAATCTCATAGATTCCATTCTCATCAAGCTGACGGAAGGTTCCGATAGTTCGTGTTTTCTGATAGGAACAGCGGTTGGCCAGTTCGCGGATGACATTATCCTCCTGCTCTCCAATATCCTGATTTTCCCGGAATCCCACGGGCATTCCCAGAGAAGAAAAATACTCTCTGGTTGCCTGGATACCTGCAAGAGCCAGCTCCTTTTCATCTGAGCCGGAAATACCCCAGACATTCTTTGCATATCGGGCGAAGCGGGACGGCTTTGCATCCATAACAGCCAGTGCCCAGGAATCCCATACAGTAGCAAGTGATGCGCCGTGGGCAGTGTCAAACATGGCAGAGAGCTCATGGCCCAGCTGGTGTACTGCAAAATCTTCCTGACCGCCCAGACCTGTCAGCCCGTTGTGAGACAGGGAACCGGCCCACATCAGCTCGCTCATGGCTTCATAGTTGCGGGGATCGGCAACGGCAGTCCGTCCATTTGCAATCACTGTGCGCAGCAGCGCTTCAGCAAGGGCATCTGTTACCTCATTATCTGTAGGGTTGAAATAGCGATCCAGTGTATGCATCATAATGTCCGTAACGCCGCAGGCCACCTGATAGACAGGAAGGGTACAGGCAAGCTCTGGATTCATGATCGCAAATTTAGGCCGGTTCAGGTGGGTGCTCAACCCGCGCTTAGAGCCGGTTTCCTGGTTTGTGAGAACAGAAGAGGCGCTTGTTTCGCTGCCTGCAGCAGGAATAGTCAGAACAGCGCCTGTTGGAAGTCCCTGTTCCGGTTTTTTCTTCCGGCTCCAGAATTCCCAGATGTCAGTATCCGGATTGGCTGCGCCAATGGCAATGGCTTTTGCTGTATCAATGGCAGAACCGCCCCCAATGCCTAAAATAAAGTCTGCGCCAAAGGTAATGGCTGTCTGAACACCTTTGCGGGCATGTTCAAGCGTCGGGTTGGCTCTGGCTCCGCCGAATTCCTCACAAATCAGGCCTGATTCTTCCGCAGAGCGGCGCACCTGCGCCAAAAGCCCGCTTCGTACAACAGAACCTCCTCCGTAAACAAGAAGCACGCGGCTGCCTCCATATTTGCGGATACAGGCACCGGCCTTCTGCTGGGTATCCCTGCCGAAAATTACCTCTGTAGGGGAGTAGTATGTAAATGAATGCATGGAAAATTCCACCTTTCTTTTTTATTTTATGATTCATGGGAGCTTTCTTCTTCTGAAGATATTTTACCATGAAAAAGAAAGGGGTTCCAGTAAAATTCAATAATAAACGGCAACAAAAAGGAACAGTTTTGCTGGAGGGATACAAGAAAAAGCTGCAATCAGGAAAAGCTGCAATCAGGAAAAGCTGCAGTTATCCAGGCTGTCCGGCCAGTTCATCCAGGGAATGAAACTGATAGCCCATAGATTCCCATTTTGTCAGCAGTTCATCGAGAATTTCTCCGTTGGTTTTGGAGGTACTGTGGAGAAGAACGATGGCTCCTGGATGGATGCGGCCAAGAAGCTTCTGAAAAGCTTCCTCATGAGTGGGTTGTTTGTCTTCGTACCAGTCTACATAGGCAAGGCTCCAGAAAAAGGTATGGTATCCCATTTCTTTTGCCATTTTCAGATTAGATTCGCTGTATTTTCCCTGGGGCGGCCGGTAATATTTTTTCAGCGGCTGTCCGGTTATCTGCTGGTAGAGCTGTTCCAGATCCTGCAGCTCTTTCCTGAAATCTTCTTTTGCAGCTATTTTAGACATATCCGGGTGGTGATAGGTATGGTTTCCTACAGTATGACCTTCCTCTACCATCCGTTTGACCAGTTCAGGACTGGTTTCCAGATAATTTCCCACAAGGAAAAAGGCAGCTGGTGCATGATGCTTTTTCAGAGCGTCCAGAATGGCGGCGGTGTTTCCATTTTCATAGCCGGCATCAAAGGTCAGATATATGATTTTTTCTGTGGTATCTGCCGCGTAATGGGCTTGAAACTGTTTTAGATAGTCAGAGGTTGCATTTGCAACCGGCGGTTTTCCTTCCTGCTGGAAGCTGAGTCCCCAGTTTTCAGCGGAAGCGCCTGCGCTGGTGGGAGCAGAGGCATGGCGGAAGGAAAGATAACCCAGCCAGTTTCCTGCAAGAAAAGAGAAAATCAGAAAAAACAGGACAGCAGCAGTCCGTTTGCACAGGCTGCATTGATGAAGAAAAAATTTCTGGCTCATGATAGACTCCGGAGAATCTTATTGTTAAAGCCTATGCGGGAAGATTAAGAAAGTTGTCATATTTTATAGAAAGAATCTATGATATACTAAAAAAAGCAGTATCCGGATAGAGATGTTTGACCGGAACTGGCGGAAGGTGTTCCGAAAAAACGGCTTAAAGGAGTAGACATGATGATAAAATGGAAGAAAGTACTGGCAGTGGGGCTTGGAACGGCTATGCTGTTTAGTCAGACAGCTTATGCAGATACAGTGATGGTTCCTCCGCCTCCTTTTATTGGAGGCAGCCAGACAGGAAATACAGGACTTGGAAATGGCATAGTGCAGCCGGGAGTGACAGGCAGCCAGAACAACAGCGCAGAAAATCAGGGCGGTCCCGGGGTATCGGGAGGACAGAGCAGTGCAGAAAATCAGGGTGGTCCCGGGGTATCAGGAAATCAAAGCGGCAGTCAGTCAAGTCCTTCTCACGCACAGGAGGCAGCTTTGCCGCAGGTGAAGGCAGAAGGCGCTGTTTTGATGGATGCAGCAACGGGAAAAGTGTTGTTCGGAAAGAATCAGGACATGCAGTTTTATCCGGCCAGTATTACCAAGGTGATGACAGCTCTTCTGGTGCTTGAACGCTGCAGCCTGAATGACACCGTGACTTTTTCAGCTTCTGCTACAACCAATCTGGAATCGGGAGCAGTTTCCCTGGGCATATCTGAGGGAGATCAGCTGACAGTGGAGCAGTGTCTGTACGGTCTGCTTTTAAAATCAGCTAATGAGATTGGAAACGGACTGGCTGAGCATGTGGCAGGAAGCGTCAGCGCATTTGCAGATCTGATGAATGCCAGAGCCAGGGAACTTGGGTGTAAGAATACCCACTTTACCAACCCTCACGGGCTGAATGATACGGCCCATAAAACAACGCCTTACGATATGGCGCTGATCATGCGGGCGGCTCTCCAGAACGAAACCTTCCGGAAAATTGATACTACAACAAGCTATGAATTTCCGGCTACAAAAAAGTCGGCGGCCAAGACGATTACCATGGGACACAAGATGATGTATCCCACAGATTCCCGGTATTATGAGGGCATTATCGGAGGGAAAACAGGATATACCTCAAAGGCAGGGAACACTTTAGTAACAGGGGCCCAAAGAAATGGCGTTCGTCTGATTGCAGTGGTCATGAAGGCCAGCGGAAGCCATTATACAGATACCATTGCCATGCTGGATTACGGCTTTGCAAATTATGAAAAGCTGACAGGAGGAAGCCAGAGCGGAACAGTAACGCCTGGAACAGGCAATCAGAGCGGAACAGTGACACCGGGAACAGGAAGCCAGAGCGGAGTGGTGACGCCTGGAACAGGAAACCAGAGTGGAGTGGTGACACCGGGGGCAGGCAATCAGAGCGAAGCAGTGATGCCGGGAAATGGGAACAGCCAGGGAACCCAGGAGGTGCCTGGAACATCTTCCGGTCCAAGTGGTATTCCATCTCAGAATACATCGTCTGTGCCGGGAGAGAGCGGATCAGCAGGACCGGGGGGCCAGACTGGAATACCGGAAGGATCAGGCGGCAGTCAGGGCTGGAAGCAGGATCAGACTGGCTGGTATTATATCGGGGAAAATGGTTCCAACGCAGCCAATCAGTGGCTGGAGCTTCAGGGCACCTGGTACTGGTTTGACGGAAATGGATATATGGCAACCGGCTGGCGGAATTATACGGATGGATCTTATTATTATTTTGATCCGGCGACCGGAGCTATGGTATCCGATCGATGGATTCAGGATGGAGGCGCCTGGTATTATTTAAGTGCAGACGGAAAGCTTCTGACCAATGGAACAACTCCTGACGGTTATCATGTAAATGAATATGGTATCTGGGATGAAAAGACAGGTGCTTAGGCTGCTTGGACAGAACGGAAGCGGACGGAAGAAGCGCAGCAGCAGTGAAAACACAGCTGCCGCAGGTGACGCCTGATAGGAGCGTAAAAGGACAGAGCGGAATAGAAAGCTGGAAAAAGAAAGAACGAGGGGTGCGGAGATGAAAGAAAAGTTATATACCATAGAACTGACAGATGCCGTGAAGGCGGGAGATGAGTGCCTGTTTTGCTGGCTGGAGAGAAAGCTGGAGCAGGAAAATCTGGAGTTTGTTCTAGGCTCTTCTTATATGGAGAGTGATATTCGTGACAATACCAGTGAGCGGGGATTTTGCCGTCATCATACGAAAATGATGTTTGATTACGGAAATTCTCTGGGCAATGCCTGGATTTTAAAATCCCGTATGGAGAAGGTCAACCGGGACTTTAAAAAGCAGATGGGACAGGCAGGCACGGTGGAAAAAGGCAGCTCTCTTCTGGGACGTTTATTTTCCGGCAGAAAGCAGACTGCCTCTGCTTCCGGCCCGGCAGCAGGACAGTCCGGGGCTTCTGCCTGGCTGAGAGGAGAAAACAGTCACTGCTATATCTGTGAGCGGATGGACGGCATTTATCAGAGAATGCTGGATACCTTTGTTTATATGCTGAAAAATGATACGGATTTCGGAGAACTTTTGATGGCCTCCAAGGGATTCTGTCTGCCTCATTTTGCGGATGTTCTGGATATTTGCCAGGCCAAGCTGACTGTACAGGAGCAGGAGGTGTGGATTCCAAGGCTGACAGAGCTGACTTCACGAAATCTGGATCGGATTCAGGAGGATATTGACTGGCTGATAGAAAAATACGATTACAGAAATCGTGATGCAGATTGGAAGGAATCGCGAGATGCGGTACAGAGAACCATGCAGAAGCTGACTGGAGGCCATCCGGCAGATCCGGTCTTTCAGAATAGAAAATAGCCGGTGACTGTCAGCATATTTACGAATTATCCAGGGAATCCTAATGGAAAGCAGAAGTATGCATATGACATTAGGAGGTTTCTATGATGGATTTTAAAAACAGTGAGACAGCAAAAAATCTGATGAGAGCGTTTGCCGGTGAGAGTCAGGCCAGGAACCGTTACACGTTTGCAGCGGGCATTGCCAGAAAAGAAGGGCTGTTTGTGATTGAGTCGGTATTTTCCTTTACAGCAGATCAGGAAAAGGAGCATGGAGAAATTTTTTATAATTACCTGAAGGAGCTGGGCGGAGAAACCATTTTTATTGACGGCGGTTATCCGGTGGATCAATACGAAAAAAGCCTGGATTATCTGAAAGCAGCGCATCACAATGAATACGAGGAATTTGAAGATGTCTACCAGAATTTTGCAAAAACGGCAAAGGAAGAGGGATTTAGCCAGATTGCAACCAGCTTTTCTATGATTGCAGAAATTGAACGGACTCACGGAGATCGTTTCCAGCTGTTTGCAGATTATCTGGAGAAAAATCAGCTGTTTGTATCTGAGGTGGAAACTGGCTGGATGTGTCTGAACTGCGGTCATATTCATCGGGGAACCATGGCGCCGGGGCACTGTCCGGTTTGCCGCCATGAGCAGGGATATTTTGTTCGCATGGAGCTGGCTCCCTATATTCAGTAGAAAAAACGATAGCGAGGAGAGACAAATGATAAAGGCAGTGATTTTTGATCAGGATGGTCTGATGTTTGACACAGAGCGAATCTCAGGAATTGCCTGGCATCAGGCGGAAAAAGAATGGGGAATCCATCTGGAAGAAAGCTTTTTGAAGACTATTCGCGGAATGAATCACCAGGATGCCCGCATAAGATTTGAAGAGGTATTTGGAGACACTGTGGATTTTATGGCATTCCGAGGGAAAAAACAGGAGATTTTTGAGGCACTTTTGGAGAGGGACGGAATTCCAGTAAAGCCGGGACTTTATGAGCTTTTGGAGTATCTGGAGGCGCAGAAGATTCCGGCGGCTCTGGCATCTGCCAGCAGAATGGAATATACGGAGAGAAATCTGGAAAAAACAGGAATCCGCAGATATTTTTGTCACCTGGTTACTGGAGATATGGTCAGCCATGCCAAACCGAATCCGGAGATTTTCTGGAAGGCTGCAGAGCTTCTGGGAGAAAAGCCGGAGGATTGTCTGGTTCTAGAGGACAGCTTAAATGGAGTGGAAGCAGGGCTTCGGGGAGGATTTGTCACCGTTATGGTTCCGGATCTGACCCAGCCGGAGGAGGAATTGAAAAAGCGGGTATACCGGGTTTGCAGTTCCCTTCTGGAGGTAAAGGAAATGCTGGAAGCAGAAAGAGCAGGATAAGGATATGAGGGCAGGAAGTATAGAGTTATCTTTATGTGCGGCCGCCGGAGCTGCTGCGGCAGGGCTGGCATGGAGCAAATATGAGCGGGGGCATTTTGTGACAGAGGAGTTGGTTTTTTCTTCCTCGAAAATGAAAGAGCCGGCTGTTCTGGTATTTTTATCGGATCTTCACGACAATACATTTGGAGAAAAGAATGAGAAGCTGCTGAAGGAGATAAAAAGAATCCATCCGGATGCAGTTTTGATTGGCGGCGATACGATGGTTACAAAGCCGGGGCGTGCGGATCTTTCCAGGACAAAGGAGCTTCTTCAGGGAATTTCCCGCCTTTCCTGCCCGGTTTTTTATGCAAATGGAAATCATGAGCAGAGGATGCAGCGGGATCGGGGAGTTTACGGGTCCATGTATGATGAATTTCGGAAGCTGCTGGAAGAATATCAGGTGAATTATTTACAGAATAAAACGGTACAGTGGCGGGACGATATAGCAGTCAGTGGAGTGGACATAGCCTGGAAGTATTATCAGGATTTTCATCCGGATTCCATGGCGCCGTCTTATCTTACCAGACGGCTGGGAAAGGCAGAGTCTGAAAGGTTTCAGATTCTTCTGGCTCATTCCCCTCTCTTTTTTGATGCGTATGCAGGCTGGGGAGCGGATTTGTCTCTGGCAGGCCATTTTCACGGCGGAACCATCCGCCTTCCCGGATTGGGGGGAGTCATGACTCCTCAGTATCAGTTTTTCCATCCCTTCTGCGGAGGAGTGTTTGAGCAAAACGGTCGGTGGATGCTTGTCAGCCGCGGGCTTGGAACCCATTCTATTAATATCCGTATAGGAAACAGACCGCAGCTGGCAGTAATAAGGCTGGAGCCAAAATCATAGCAGGCCGCTGCCATAGGATAGATACCCCTGTTCGATATTTACAGAGCGGGGGTTTTTTGTTATACTGATACATACGTGACAAAAGGCAAAGGGCGGATTGGAATGGCAATATCTTATAAACTGGAGAAGTTTGAAGGTCCTTTGGATCTTCTTCTTCATTTAATTGATAAAAATAAAATAGATATTTATGATATTCCGATTATGGAGATTACACAGCAGTATCTTGATTATGTGAATCAGATGGAAAAAGAGGATCTGAATCTGGTCAGTGATTTCCTGGTTATGGCGGCAACGCTTCTGGATATTAAATCCCGGATGCTGCTTCCTGTAGAGACGGTTGAGGAAGAGGGCGAAGAGGATCCCCGGGCAGAGCTGGTTTCCCGTCTTCTGGAGTATAAGCAGTATAAAATAATGGCTCAGGAGCTTCTCGATATGGAGGAAAATGCCGGTGGACTGCTTTTTAAAAAGCCTACGGTTCCAAAAGAGGTGGCAAAGTATGAGACGCCGGTAGATCTGGATGAGCTGCTGGACGGGCTGACTCTGGCAAAGCTGCAGAGGATTTTCCAGTCTGTTATGAAGCGGCAGCAGGATAAGGTGGATCCCATCCGCAGCAAGTTTGGAACTATCAAAAAAGAGCCGGTCAGTCTGGAAACACGGATTCTGGATGTGATGGCTTATGCAAGAAAGCACAGAAATTTCAGCTTTCGTCAGCTGCTGGAGCGGCAGTCTGACAAGCTGGAGGTGGTTGTGACCTTTCTGGCTATTCTGGAGCTGATGAAGATTGGAAAGATTCATCTGACCCAGGAGCATGCCTTTGATGATATGTACATAGAGATTCAGGAAGCAGAGGGCGAAGAAACAGAACTTTTGCTGGAAGATTTAGGGGATCTGGAAGGATAGAAAATATGGGAAGTCTGTACGACGATGACGACGAGGAATTTGATCTGGCTGCTGTAGAGGCACGCCATGAGGAGCTGGAAGCGCTGGAGGCACTGGATACCAGAGAAGGACAGCTGGTGTTGGATATTCCAGGCTGTCAGAATATCACGGACGAGAAAAATCCGGATGGAATATATCCGGAAAGTGACTGGGAAGCGATTGTGGAGGCTGTGCTGTTTACAATGGGAAATTCCGTAGAACTTCGGCAGCTGGCAGCGGCTATTGATCAAAGTGAGAATGTGGCCCGCCGGGTTGTGACAAGCCTTCAGAAACGGTATCAGAAGGAAAACAGAGGGATGCAGATTATCGAACTGGAGAATGCCTATCAGATGTGTACCAGAGCAGAATATTATGAGAATCTGATTCGCGTGGCTTCCGCTCCCAAAAAGCATGTGCTGACGGATGTGGTTCTGGAGACTCTTTCTATTATCGCCTACAAGCAGCCGGTGACAAAAATGGAAATTTCAAAAATCAGAGGCGTATCCTCCGATCATGCTGTAAACCGACTGGTAGAGTATGGTCTTGTATACGAGGCGGGAAGGCTGGATGCCCCCGGCCGGCCGGCTCTGTTTGCAACAACAGAAGAATTCCTGCGCCGGTTTGGCGTAGGTTCTACAACGGATCTTCCTACAATGAATCCGGAACAGGAGGAGGAGATCCGTCAGGAGGTAGAGGAAGAGCTTCAGATGAAGCTGAATGAAATGGGCGCACTGGAAAACGGGAACGAGGATGCTGCTCTGGATCTGGAGGAAGCAGTGGAACGGGCCATGGAAGAAGAAACGCAGGACGCGGAGGAAAGACCTCAGGACATTGCTGAGGGGGATGCGGAAGCAGAAAACCAGGAAATTTTAAGGGAGGATAAGGAAGAAGATGCCTGATATTAAAATCAAATATTTAACAGATAAAATAGAAAAGCTTACTTATATCGGAGGAAAGTCCGACTGGATTGATCTGCGGGCGGCAGAGGATGTGGAACTGAAGGCCGGAGAGTTCCGGCTGATTCCTCTTGGTGTTGCCATGGAGCTGCCAAAAGGCTATGAGGCCCACATTGTTCCCAGAAGCAGCACCTATAAGAATTTCGGTGTAATTCAGACAAATCACATGGGTGTAGTAGATGAAACCTACTGCGGAGATAATGATCAGTGGTTTTTCCCTGCCTATGCTTTAAGAGATACAAAAATTATGACCGGGGATCGAATCTGCCAGTTCCGTATTATGGAGCATCAGCCGGCAATCCGGTTTGAAGAGGTCGAAAGTCTGGAAAATGAAGACCGGGGCGGAATTGGAAGCACCGGCAGAAAGTAGTGAGGCTGTGGATAAGAAAGAAAAAGAAACAGATGTAAGAAAGCAGGCAGCTGCTTCCCGTCCCAGATTTCGGGGAGAGATTCAGTACGAGCAGCTGGAACAGCAGAGAGCGGCTGCAGAGAGCGCACCGGGTTCTACTGTGAGAATCCTTCGAACCGGGGGGAGAAGTACGGCAGCAGAGCGGGAGGATTACCGCCGCGTGCAGCCGCCGCAGCAGGGAGCTTTATCTCGGCCAGCGCGGCAGACACAGCCCGCGCAGTCGTCGGGGGTACCCCGGTCAGGCAGAGGAGGGCAGACGTCTGGAAGAAATCAGACATCCCAAAGCAGGGCAGAGGGAAGCATGTCATCAGGAAGAGCTGCAGGCAGAACAGGTACAGCTGTTTCAGGAAGACAGTCCCGACCGGCAGCAGGAGAGCGTCCCAGATTTCATCCTGCGAAAGAACAGCAGGAGTATGGAAAAAACAGGGCTCGCGCGGCAGCTGTCCGTCGGAAGAAAAAAAGGCAGAGAAGGGCTTTTTTGGGCGCAGGACTTTTGATCCTTGCTCTGGCGGCAGGAGGCGCAGGATTTGGTCTGGTTCGCTGGAAGGCAGGCAGTAAGAAGAGGGAGCTGGCGGAACAAGGGGTAATGGCTATGAATGTCGGCGATTACGAGACAGCAATTACAGTCTTTGATCAGGCCCTGGAAGGCTCTGGAAAACGAATTAACAATTTTGAAGAGGACGTATTGTTTAATCGGGCAGAGGCAGAATATAAGCAGGGGGATTTTGCAGCAGCTCTTGCTACTTATCAGATTATATTAAATGCGGATTCAGAGAATGAAATGGCCAGACAGGGGGCGGCTCTTTGTCTGGCAGAAGCAGGAGAATGGGATCAGGCCTTGGCTCTTGGGGTTCTTCAGAGCCAGATTTACAGCCGGATGGCGGCTGCACAGATCGAGGCAGGACAGTATGAGGAGGCTATGCAGACCATCGCTCAGGGAAGAAGTCTTCCAGACCAGTCGGCTGCCAGAAATCTGGATTTTAATGAAGCAGTGATTCGGGAAAAGCAGGGGGATTTTGCAGCAGCCCTGGAGCTGTTTGAGGCCTATCAGGAAAAATACGGGGCTGACGAGGCTGCAGAGCGGGAAATTATCTTTTTAAAGTCCCGTCAGTAAAGCGAATAAGGAGATAGAATGGCAGATTTATTTGAGATCAAAGAAGCTGAGGAGCGGGTGATCCTGATTGCCGTCAGTGTAAATGAGGAGGAGGACACAGCTGCATCCCTAGATGAGCTGGAGGAGCTGGTAAAAACGGCAGGGGCCTTTACGGTAGGAAAAGTGATCCAGAATCGAGAGCGGATTCATCCTGGAACCTATCTGGGAAAAGGAAAGATAGAAGAGGTAAAGGAGCTGATCTGGGAACTGGGAGCTACAGGCGTTGTCTGTGACGATGAGCTGTCCCCGGCTCAGATGAGAAACCTGGAGGATGCTCTGGATACAAAGGTGATGGATCGAACTATGGTGATTCTTGATATCTTTGCCTCCCGTGCAACTACCAGCGAGGGAAAGATTCAGGTTGAACTGGCACAGCTGAAATACAGGGCAGCTCGTCTGGTAGGACTGCGGAGCTCCCTTTCCCGTCTGGGTGGCGGAATCGGTACAAGAGGGCCAGGTGAGAAAAAGCTGGAGATGGATCGCCGTCTGATTCATGAGCGGATCAGCCAGCTGAAATCTGAGCTGGAAACAGTGAAGCGTCACCGTGACGTGATCCGCAGACAGAGAGAAAAGCAGCATACACCTGTGGCAGCTATTGTAGGCTATACCAATGCAGGAAAATCAACTCTGTTGAACAAGCTTACGGATGCAGGAATTCTGGCTGAGGACAAGCTGTTTGCCACCCTGGATCCGACGACCAGGGGACTGGAGCTAGAGAGCGGGCAGCAGATTTTGCTGACTGATACGGTAGGTTTTATCCGGAAGCTGCCGCATCACCTGATTGAAGCATTTAAAAGTACTCTGGAGGAGGCGCGTTACAGTGATATGATTCTCCATGTAGTGGACTGCTCCAATCCCAATATGGATATGCAGATGCATGTGGTTTATGAAACCCTGCGTGAGCTGAAGGTGGAGGATAAAACCATTATCACTGTATTTAACAAGATTGACAAAAAAACAGATGGGGAATATCCCAGAGATCTCCAGTCAGATTATCAGATTCAGATTTCTGCAAAAACAGGAGAAGGATTAGACCAGCTTATAAGTACTCTGGAAAAAGTTTTGAGAAGTCAGAAAATATATCTGGAACGCCTGTTTTCGTACAGTGAAGCAGGAAAGATTCAGACCATAAGAAAATATGGAGAGCTGATTTCCGAGGAGTATCAGGGAGATGGAATCTATGTAAAAGCGTATGTTCCCGCAGAATTTTTTGCAGCAGTCATGGAAAAATAAGATTTTTTCCAGTTATAATACATTTATTAGAAAATATCATAAAACACAATATCTATGTTTTTTGGTTTAACAAGAAAACAAGATATTGTGTTTTCTTTTGCGATTTGCTATAATAATCCCATAGCGCCGTCAGAAACCGAATATGGTTTGAAGGCAAGAAGGGGGTTTTTATATGATCAGTGTGGTAAAACGTGACGGAGAAATAGCAGAATTTTCCCTGAATAAGATAACAGAAGCAATTAAGAAGGCTTTTCGGGCAACGGGAAAGGAGTACAACAACGAGATTTTAGAGCTTCTTTCTCTTCGCGTTACCTCTGATTTCCAGAGTAAACTGGAGAATGGCAATATTTCTGTAGAACAGATTCAGGACAGTGTGGAGCATGTACTGGAGCAGACCGGCTACACGGATGTCGCCAAGGCTTATATCCTTTACCGGAAGCAGCGGGAGAAAATCCGCAACATGAAAAATACCATCCTGGATTATAAGGATGTAGTAAACAGCTATGTAAAGGTAGAAGACTGGCGGGTAAAAGAGAATTCAACCGTAACCTATTCCGTAGGCGGTCTGATTTTAAGTAATTCCGGGGCCATTACAGCCAATTACTGGCTTTCAGAGATCTATGATCAGGAGATTGCTCAGGCCCACAGGAATGCGGACATTCACATTCACGATTTGTCGATGCTGACCGGCTACTGCGCCGGATGGTCTTTAAAGCAGCTTTTACTGGAAGGACTTGGCGGGATTCCTGGAAAGATTACCTCTTCTCCGGCGAAGCATTTGTCTGTTCTCTGCAATCAGATGGTAAACTTTCTGGGAATTATGCAGAATGAATGGGCCGGCGCCCAGGCATTTTCCTCGTTTGATACCTACCTGGCTCCCTTTGTCAAGGCAGATAATCTGTCCTACCGGGAAGTGAAAAAGTGCATTGAGTCCTTTATCTATGGAGTGAACACGCCCAGCCGCTGGGGAACCCAGGCGCCGTTTTCCAACATTACTCTGGACTGGACTGTTCCGGATGATATGGCAGAGCTTCCTGCGATTGTCGGCGGCAAAGAGATGGATTTCAAGTACAAAGACTGTAAGCGGGAAATGGATATGGTCAACCGCGCCTTTATTGAAACGATGATAGAGGGAGATGCCAACGGACGGGGATTCCAGTATCCCATTCCTACCTATTCTATTACCAGAGATTTTGACTGGTCGGATACGGAAAATAACCGGCTGCTGTTTGAGATGACAGCCAAGTACGGCACTCCGTATTTTTCCAATTATATTAACAGCGATATGCAGCCCAGCGATGTGCGCAGCATGTGCTGCCGTCTGAGGCTGGATCTGCGGGAGCTTCGAAGAAAAACAGGAGGCTTCTTTGGTTCTGGAGAGAGTACCGGCTCCGTAGGCGTTGTGACCATCAATATGCCCAGGATTGCCTATCTTGCAAAAAATGAAGAGGATTTTTACGAGCGGCTGGATCACATGATGGACATTGCAGCCCGCTCTCTGAAGGTAAAGCGTGAGGTAATTACCAAGCTGTTACAGGGAGGTCTTTATCCTTATACAAGACGGTATCTTGGTTCCTTTGACAGTCATTTTTCCACCATTGGACTGATTGGAATGAATGAGGTGGGGCTCAATGCCAGCTGGCTGGGACGAGATATGACAGATCCGAAGACCCAGGTCTTCACGAAAGACGTACTGAACCATATGCGGGATCGGTTGGTGATTTACCAGGAGGAATACGGTGATTTGTACAATCTGGAAGCAACTCCGGCAGAGTCCACTACCTACCGCCTTGCCAAGCACGATGTACAGCGTTATCCCGATATCCGGACTGCAGGCTGCAAGGGGGATACGCCTTATTATACCAACAGCTCTCATCTGCCTGTGGATTGTACGGCTGATATTTTTGAGGCTCTTGATATTCAGGACGAGCTGCAGACTTTTTATACTTCAGGAACCGTGTTCCACGCTTTTTTGGGAGAGAAGCTTCCTGACTGGAAGGCAGCGGCTCGCCTGGTACGGACGATTGCGGAGAATTACAAGCTGCCATATTACACCATTTCACCAACCTATTCCATCTGTCAGGAGCATGGCTATCTGATTGGGGAGCACAAGACCTGTCCCATCTGCGGCAGAGAGGCTGAGGTGTACAGCAGGATTACAGGATATTACCGACCGGTGAAGAACTGGAATGAAGGAAAAACTCAGGAGTACAAGAATCGCACGACCTACGATGTAGCTCATTCTGTGCTGCGGAAGAATCCGGAAGCCTCAGAACGGGTAAAGGAAGCAGTGAAACAAAGCAAATTGGAAAACGGTTTTGAAAACACAGGAGAAAATGGACAGGAACAGGCCGTATACCTGTTTACAACAAAAACATGTCCCAACTGTAAAATGGCGAAGGAATTTCTGCGGAATGTGCCTTATCAGACAGTTGATGCGGAAGAAAATCCTGACATTACCATGAAATTCGGCGTGATGCAGGCGCCAACGCTGGTAGTTGTAAAGGACGGGAAAATTGAAAAATTTGTAAATGCATCGAATATCCGGAAATTTGCGGAAACAAGGGAATGACAGATATAGAAGAAACAACATCAGGGCTGGTCTTTGAACCAGCCCTGGTGGATCAAAAGCTTAAGGATTCATTCCAAAATCTACAGTGACGGTGGCCTTGACGCTAAGCTGTCCTGGCATAACAGCCATATCGGCAGTGGATTCCATTTTAGCGCCTGCTCCGTATGCCAATGTATCGGAATTGGAATACCGGGCAGCAGGATTGTAGCCCTGTTCCTCAACGTGAAGAATACCAGATAAGGTTCTTCCTCCTGCCTGGGCAATGGTTTCTGCCTTTGTCTGGGCGGCAGCGACCGCCTTTTCCAGGGCTTCCTGATAGGCAGCATCGTAATTGCTTGAGAAATAGTCAACCGATTCAATTCCATTAACTCCAGCTTCCACAGACTGAGAAATGATGGCGCCTGCCTGATCCACAGGAATATCAGAAACCGTAAGAGAGGTGGTCATCTCGTATCCAGTGATCTCCCGGTTGTCAGAATTCCAGTTGTGAATAGGCTGAAGTCCATAGGCGGTGGTTTTAATAGAGGTTTCTTCCACCCCAAGTCCTTTCAGGGTTTCAATGGCCTTGTTCAGATCCAGGCTGTTGGCTTCCTGACAGGCAGAAGCAGTAGCTGCTCTTGTATAAATTGAGTAGGTGATCCGGGCCATATCAGGAGTGATTTTGACCTCCTCTGTGCCAGTAACGGTAATCGTATTCGAATTATCTGCATTTTGAACCTGGATGGTTTCCGGAAAGGGAACTGCAGTCTGTGTTCCAGCGCCGCATCCGGCAACAGCCATGGCAGAACCCAGAACGGCGGTAGTAAGGCCTGCTGTAAGAATCCATTTTTTTCTGTTTGTAATCATTGTTATCCTCCCTTCGCCTAATCGGCATTGCTGCTTTTTCCATTGCTGCTTTTTATATCTAGATCATACCAGAAATGGAAAATAACTGTATTTCTTTTCCCTTAAAGAAATAGGTAAGTTTTATTACAAAAGTCAAAATAATTCTTTCAGTCAGGAATTGTTATCAGCCATATAGTTCTCCGATACCGGAGACAGCCACGTAGATGTGGGATATTTTATACCAGGTGGAAAAATCGATAACTCCTGTCTGAGGAAGGCCAAACACAGACTGGAACTGCCGGACTGCTGCTGCAGTAGCAGGGCCATAAATGCCGTCCGGAGTGATGCGGGGGATAGCTGTATAAACAGTAGAAATTGCAGCAAGCTGCTCCTGAACCTGCATTACCTTCTGTCCGGAGGAGCCGTAGGTCAGATCATAGCCGGGCCAGGAGGCTGGAATTCCGGAGATTTCCTCGGCGGTATTGACGTACATATCGTCTCCATAGAAATGGCGGAGAATACTGATGGGACTGTAGCCCTGCTCGCCAAGGCTGCAGGATCCCCATTGGGTCATCCAGCCGCGTTCCAGACACTGAACCTGGCGCCCATCGCAGTACTGGGTCAGAATAGGCTGGCGCACATCTGGACGGGAAAGATAGTTATCAAAGATTTCGTCTACAATAACAGAAATGCTCTCATAAATATTTCTTCCGGGGATCCATTTGTGATCAAAGGCAGTGGAGGAGGTAATGGTAAAATCATAGCCCCTGTTCCGGTAATGCTCAGTGAAAACCCGGTTCAGGGTAAAGCTCATAATAGCCAGTACATTGGCAGTAATGGTCGCCTGAGGCCAGGTGGCGTAGATTTCACTGGAAGCTACATTTTTAATATAATCTCTGTACGGCACATAATAATCAGATGCAGAGGTATCTGTGGGAACACCGTCATGAACTACAATGGTCTGGGGAACTACAACGCGGCTTAAAACAATTTCTCCGGATTCTCCTACAGGCTGAATCTCCGGCTCTGCAATTTTCGGAGGATAGGAGCCGTAAAGGGTGTGATCCGGAATCACGACAGGCTTTACGGCAGCAGGATCGGTTTCCGGCTCCATCCGAACAGGCTGAATGGCAACGGAATCTGCCAGAATCTCAGTTCCGTCAATCCGGACGGTTTTAAAACCGGGGGCTGTAATTTCCAGATTATATTCTGCATAAGGGCGGATACCGGATTCCGGATCCAGGCTGTATTCCACAGGGGGCGCTTCCAGAGAGATTTCCGGTGTCTGCCCGGAACGATCGGTATCTGCCTGTTCCAGAGGCCTTAGGGGAGCGTCAGTTCTGGAAACAGAGATTTTGGCATTTTGAACAGGAAAATTGTTTTCGATGTTTACAACATTGACCTGGAGAAAGCCACGGCCGGTTCGAGCTTCGGCTGCCGTCATATCCTTTCTCCAAAAGGAATTTATTTTCATAAGATCCTCACACAATCTGTTTCTAAAGTATATCGGTAAAGGTTAAGAAAAATGTATGGATATATTTTTTCTTAACAATGGCTTGAAAATGCAAATAAAATCATGTATAATCTTATCAATTTGGGCACAAGTCAGACAGCCCAAAAGAACATATATTCTACGCAACCTGGAACAGAAAGGAAAGGTACCAACATATGAAAGCATTTCTTATTCTGGAAGACGGAACTGTTTTTACAGGAACCAGCATTGGTTCAGCCAGAGAGGCAGTCAGCGAGATTGTGTTTAACACATCTATGACCGGCTATCTGGAGGTATTGACTGACCCATCCTACGCAGGTCAGGCAGTTGTAATGACCTATCCCCTGATTGGCAATTATGGCATTTGTTATGATGATATGGAATCCGCCCGGCCGTGGCCTGACGGTTTTATTGTACGTGAATTATCCAGACTCCCCAGCAATTTCCGGTGTGAGGATACTATTCAGAATTTTCTTGAGAAAAATGATATTCCCGGCATCAGCGGAATAGATACAAGAGCGCTCACTAAAATATTAAGAGAAAAGGGAACCATGAACGGTATGATTACGATCAGAGAGTATGAGGATCTGGGAGATCCAATCAGCCGTATTAAGGCATATTCTGTAAAGGGCGTTGTAAAGGCAACCTCCTGTAAAGAGAAATATGTGCTGGAGCCAGAAGACAGCAAGCTGCAGGAGCCTGTACGCCGGGTTGCGCTTCTGGACCTGGGAGCAAAGAAAAATATTGCCCGCTCTCTGGTTGAGCGTGGCTGCGAGGTAACGGTTTATCCCTGCGATACACCGGCAGAAGAGATTCTGGCATCCTGTCCCGATGGCATTATGCTGTCCAATGGACCGGGAGATCCCAAGGAAAATACAGAGATTATCCGGGAAATCCGGAAGCTGTATGAGTCCGATACACCGATTTTTGCGATCTGTCTTGGTCATCAGCTGATGGCGCTGGCAACAGGAGCAGACACCTTCAAGCTGAAATATGGACACAGGGGAGGAAATCATCCGGTTAAGGATCTGGAAACCGGACGGGTATATATTTCTTCTCAGAATCACGGCTATGCGGTAGATCCGGAAAGCCTGGATCCGTCCGTGGCAGTTCCCGCATTCGTCAATGTAAATGACAAAACCAATGAGGGACTGAAGTACACAGGAAAAAATATTTTTACCGTTCAGTATCATCCGGAGGCATGCCCCGGACCATTGGACTCTGGATATCTGTTTGACCGGTTTATGAAGATGATGGGAGGGAATGAATAATGCCGAAGAATCCTGATATTAAAAAAGTTCTGGTACTTGGCTCCGGCCCGATTATCATTGGCCAGGCAGCTGAATTTGACTATGCAGGCACCCAGGCCTGCCGTTCCTTAAAAGAGGAAGGCATTGAGGTTGTTCTTTTAAACTCCAATCCGGCAACCATTATGACGGACAAGGATATTGCCGATCGGGTGTACATTGAGCCTCTGACAGTAGAGGTAGTAGAGCAGCTGATTAAAAAGGAGCATCCGGACAGTATTCTTCCCACTCTGGGCGGTCAGGCCGGACTGAATCTGGCTATGGAGCTGGAGGAGGCCGGATTTTTAGAGAAAAATCATGTGCGACTGATTGGAACCACGGCTCTGACCATTAAAAAGGCAGAGGATCGGGAAATGTTTAAGGAAACCATGGAGAAAATCGGTGAGCCGGTAGCACCCTCAGATATTGTAGAAAATGTAGAGGACGGTCTGCGGATTGCAGAAGAAATCGGGTATCCGGTGGTTCTTCGTCCCGCCTACACCCTGGGCGGCAGCGGCGGCGGAATTGCCGAGGATCGGGAAACCTGCCGGGAAATTCTGGAAAACGGTCTTCGCCTTTCCCGTGTGGGACAGGTTCTGGTTGAACGCTGCATTGCCGGATGGAAGGAAATTGAATATGAGGTAATGCGTGACGGCGCCGGAAACGTGATTACGGTATGTAATATGGAAAATATCGATCCCGTAGGCGTTCATACAGGTGACAGTATTGTTGTGGCTCCCTCTCAGACTCTGGGGGATAAGGAATACCAGATGCTGCGCAGCTCTGCCTTAAATATTATTACAGAGCTGGGAATCACCGGAGGGTGCAATGTTCAGTATGCCTTAAATCCCAACAGCTTTGAATACTGTGTAATTGAAGTAAATCCCCGTGTCAGCCGTTCCTCTGCACTGGCATCGAAGGCGACTGGGTATCCTATTGCCAAGGTTGCTGCAAAGATTGCTCTGGGCTATACTCTGGATGAGATTAAGAACGCTGTTACAAAAAAGACCTATGCCAGCTTTGAGCCTATGCTGGACTACTGTGTGGTAAAAATGCCCCGTCTGCCCTTTGATAAATTTATCAGCGCAAAACGTACTCTGGGAACTCAGATGAAGGCAACCGGAGAGGTTATGAGCATCTGTACCAATTTTGAAGGTGCTCTGATGAAGGCCATTCGTTCTCTGGAGCAGCATGTAGACTGTCTGAAATCCTATGATTTCAGCCATCTGGACAACGATGCACTTCTGATGCAGTTAGGAAAGGTGGATGACCGAAGAATCTGGGTGATTGCAGAGGCACTGCGCCGGGGAATGGCTTATGAGATCATTCACAGCATTACCAAGATTGATTTCTGGTTTATCGACAAGCTGGCGATTCTGGTAGAGATGGAGCAGGCCTTAGAGAAGGGCCCGCTGACTCCGGAGCTGTTAAAGGAAGCGAAGCGGATGGAATTCCCGGACAATGTGATTGCCCGCCTTACCGGAAAAACTGAGGCAGAGATCAAGACAATGCGTCATGAAAATCAGATTCGGGCGGCCTACAAAATGGTAGATACCTGCGCGGCTGAATTTGCAGCAGAAACTCCTTATTATTATTCCTGCTTTGACGGAATCAGCGAGGTGGAGCCGGATGAGTCAGAAAACAGAAAGAAAAAGGTTCTGGTGCTCGGTTCCGGTCCTATCCGGATCGGCCAGGGAATCGAATTTGACTTCTGTTCTGTACACAGTACCTGGGCCTTTAAAAAAGAGGGCTATGAGACCATTATTGTAAATAATAACCCGGAGACGGTAAGTACAGATTTTGATATTGCAGATAAGCTGTATTTTGAGCCGCTGACAGCAGAGGATGTGGAGAGCATCGTTGATATTGAGAAGCCGGATGGCGCTGTTGTTCAGTTTGGAGGTCAGACAGCCATTAAGCTGACAGAAGCGCTGATGAAAATGGGCGTGCCGATTCTGGGAACAGCGGCAGAGGATGTAGATGCGGCAGAGGACAGAGAACTGTTTGATCAGATTCTGGAGCAGTGCCAGATCCCGAGACCGGCAGGACAGACGGTATTTACTGCAGAAGAGGCCAAGAAGGCAGCGAATGAGCTGGGATATCCGGTTCTGGTGCGTCCCTCCTATGTGCTGGGCGGACAGGGTATGCAGATCTGCATCAATGACCATGATATTGATGAATTTATTGGTATTATTAATATGATTGCCCAGGATCATCCGATTCTTGTAGATAAGTATATTGTGGGAAAAGAAATTGAAGTGGATGCTGTCTGCGACGGTCAGGACATTCTGATTCCTGGTATTATGGAGCACATTGAGCGGACTGGAGTACACTCTGGAGACAGTATTTCCGTATATCCGGCCCCCAGCATTACTCCTGAGGTGGAAGCAAAGCTGGTGGATTATACAGAAAAGCTGGCACGGGCTCTTCATGTAAAGGGAATGATCAATATTCAGTTTATTGTAGCAGGAGAAGAGGTTTATATCATCGAGGTAAATCCTCGTTCCTCCAGAACCGTTCCCTATATCAGCAAGGTTACGGGAATTCCCATTGTGCCTCTGGCTACGCAGGTCATCTGCGGACATAGTCTGCGGGAGCTGGGCTACACGCCGGGGCTGCAGAAGAAGGCAGAGTATATCGCAATCAAAATGCCGGTATTCTCTTTTGAGAAAATCCGCGGAGCAGATATCAGCCTGGGACCAGAAATGAAGTCTACCGGTGAGTGTCTGGGAATTGCCAAAACCTTTAATGAGGCTCTTTATAAGGCATTTGAAGGTGCAGGAATTAAGCTGCCTAAGCATAAAAATATGATTATTACGGTACGGGATTCGGAAAAAGAGGATGTGGTAGAGATTGCCCGCCGCTTCCAGAATGTGGGCTACCGGATTTTTGCCACTCGTGGTACCTCCAAGGTTTTAAATGATCATGGAATCAAAGCTCTTACTGTGCAGAAGCTGGAGCAGGAATCTCCAAATATTCTGGATTTGATTCTGGGCCATGAGATTGATCTGATCATCGATATTCCTCATCAGGGAGCAGACAGAAGCAGGGATGGCTTTATTATCCGGCGCAATGCCATTGAGACCGGCGTACATGTACTGACCAGTCTGGATACGGCTGCTGCTCTGGCAACCAGTTTGGAAAACAGGGCAAGAGAGCTGACTCTGGTAGATATTGCAAAGGTGGTACGGTAAAGGAACAGGAAAGAACAGAAAGGATATTGGACAATGGCAGGTGGAATGCAGATGACATGGGATGACTGGAACCCATACCTGGGTGTGGATTATTGCCTGGTGGGGGCTGTGGCTGTCATCTGCCTTCTGGGCGCTGTGATCCTGGAAATTGGGGCTTTTCGGAGACGAAAGGCCCTTTTTGTGTATCCATGCGCAGGAAGGCAAAACGATATTTACTCAGGAAGCAAAGCGAGAAAATACCTGAGAAGAAACGATGGTTACAGACCGGGGATCTTTTTGTGGAAAGGAATTCTCTGGTTCTATGTATTTACTATTTTATGTGCAACAGTTCTGGGAAGGAGCGGCGGTCAGGAACCAGAATTTTCTCTGGAGCTTTTCTGGACGTTGAAGGCGGCTCTTGCTACAGGAAACTGGAGGTATTGGTATTTTATTGTGGGAAATATTCTTCTGTTTGTGCCTCTGGGATTTCTGCTCTGGCAGACGGTTTCAGACAGACCCTGGAAAACCTTTCAAATTGTTATTTTGTGTTTTTTTCTTTCTGTGCTGGTAGAAGTTATTCAGTATATAACGGGAACCGGGTTCAGCGAGCTGGATGATTTTTTCAATAATACCCTGGGCGGCTGGCTGGGCTGCGGAGCCGGATTCCTGTATCAGAGAATATTTCACGGAAGGAAGCACTGAGAGAGAAGGATGATGAAGTTTCGGGACTCCAATTTCACTGGAATGGAAAGAGAACATTCTGCTTGCACCGTCTGTATTCTTGTGCTAAACTGAAAAAAAGCATACTACATTTCTTATATTTCTATGGGCTGATGGCCCGTCCGGTTCTGTCTTGGAATCATTTAGGAAGGTCTATGCTTATAATCACCAATTTATGAAGCAGAAGACCGAAAATTTAAGGTCTTCTGCAGTGCTTACAAATGCAGAAGGCAGAGAAGCTGCTTTCTGCCATAACAGACAGGAGGCGAAGAATGAGACAGAAACAGTCAAAGGAAAACAGCCGGAAGCATCGTCAAAAGAGCAGTCCGGCAGTCAAACGGGAGGCGGAAACTCTGCCAATTTTCTCAAACACAACCGATAAAAGCCAGAGTGGCAGATTGGAATTTCAGAGAACTTCCAGTATGTCATATTCCATTTCGGAAAAGGAATATGATAAGGAATTGGATCGGGAACTGGAAGACCGTTTTGAACGGTACCGGAAGATTCTAAAGGATCTTACGTTGATGAGTGACAGCTTTATGCGGGCTGTGCTGAAAAATCCGAAATGTACAGAGGAGGTGCTGCGGATTATTCTGAATAAAAACCAGTTACAGGTCATTGACCAGAGATTACAGGCAGATTATAAGAATCTGCAGGGCAGGTCGGCAATACTGGACTGTGTGGCTGTGGACAGAGAACACAATCTTTATAATGTAGAGATTCAGCAAAAAAGGGAAGGCGCATCCCCGAAGCGAGCCAGATATCACAGCGGATTACTGGATATGAATCTTCTGGAGGCGGGGGAAGCGTATCAGAAGCTTCCAACCAGTTATGTCATATTTATTACGGAAACAGATGCATTGGGGTATCAGCTGCCGATTTATCACATCAGCAGAAAAATCCGGGAAAACGGAAAGGATTTTCCAGACTGCGCTCATATCATTTATGTGGATTCGAAAAATCATGAGGACACGGAGCTTGGAAGGCTGATGCATGATTTTCACTGCAAAGCGCCGGAAGAGATGTATAATCCCGTGCTGCGCCGACAGGTTTATCAATTTAAAAAGACCAGAGAAGGAGTGACGTTTATGTGCAGAGAGATGGATAAGATTTACAGGGATGGAGAGAAGATAGGTCAAAAACGGGGAAAGAAACAAGGCGTAAGAAATGAACAGAGAAGAATCGTAAATTCTTTAAAACGAAAGGGCAAGACAATGGACGAAATTGCCTATCTGACAGGAATTCATGAAAATGTGGTGAGGAAGCTGCTGGGGGAAGAACGGTATGCAACAAAGTAATACAGAAGAATAAGATCATTTTGAAAAAGCATATCACATTTCTAACATTTCTATGGGCTGATGGCCCGTCCGGTTCTGTCTTGGAATCATTTTTGAAAGGTCTATGCTTACAATCACCAATTTATGAAGCAGAAGACCGAAGATTCGATGGTCTTCTGCAGTGCTTACAAATGCAGAAGGCAGAGAAGCTGCTTTCTGCCATAA
>OJPI01000309.1_pt1 | contig 40495 bp, 36 predicted proteins | sample 1598461 | NCBI WGS metagenome assembly OJPI01 (sample SAMN03922483, study PRJEB24848) | human gut metagenome | isolation source: stool sample | host: Homo sapiens | place: Germany | collected 2011-05 | reverse complement strand
GACTATAGGAGGTATTTATTATGTCAGAAGATTTATATAAGAAGATCTTTTCAAGAAATCTAAACTATTACATGAACTTAAACAATAAAACCCAGACAGATTTAATAAATGATTTAGGTTTTAATAAATCAGCGGTTTCAACGTGGTGCAATGGAACTAGATTACCTAGAATGGACAAAGTAGAAATTTTAGCTCAATACTTTGGCATTAACCGTTCTGACCTTATAGAAGATAAAAACGAGCAGGTAGATGACCACTACTATCTCAACGATGAAACCCGTCAGATTGCTCAGGAAGCCTTTGAAAACCCTGAACTTCGCACATTGTTTAAAGTGGCCAGAAATATGCCTCCGGAACGGCTGAAAGCTCACATTGAATTTATGAAATCCTTAGCAGAACAGGAACGTGGAAATAATGATGAAGGGTGCTGATTAAGTTGAATAATCCGTTATTAACAGAAGATATTGGCGTGTACTTTTTAAACATGGATACTGCCGTTCACGAAGAAGTGCACTTGAATACAGATGGCAGCTTCAGCATCTTTATCAATGCCAGAATCAGCCATGAGCAACAGATGATAGCTTACCAGCATGCTATCAAGCACATTATGAATGATGATTTTAACAAAGAAAATGCTGATGATATAGAAAAAGCAATGTAATATAAACGGCCACGCAAAAGCACTGCCAAGAAAGGATGTGTTACCATGATGTACCCATACTTAACACTTAATGATGATACAGAAATTACCCACTCTGAAATGAAGCCGGATGGACGGGTTAAAGTTTATGTTGAAACGCCTGATGATTTTGGTGGTTTTCATCATGCCACCTGTTATCTTCCGGACTATACCTGGGAGAATATCTCTGGTTATTCTGCGGTTGAAATGGAATATTTCCAACGTTTGATTCGCGATAACGCCCATTTAATTCTTGAATTTTCGCAAGAGGGAGGTATTTTGAATGCCGCAAATTTTTAGAATCGGCTCATATACCGTCTATTTTTGGTCAAATGAGGGAGAACCGCTTGAACCTATCCATGTTCACGTTGCTGAAGGACGTGCATCTTCGGCTGGTACAAAGATCTGGATTACCAGCACTGGGAAAACTGTTTTAGCCAATAACAATGCTAACATTCCTACCAAAGTTTTACGAGGCATTATGAGAATGATAGAAGCAAACAGCACCGACATCATGCAAAAATGGATAGAGTTTTTTGGCGAAATTCAATATTACTGTTAATAAACTGCAATACCCGCCCCTGCCCCACCGCAGGGGCCTACCTTGACAACATAATATACTTACCTGGGCAGCCGATAGGGCGGCTATGGCCCCGTTCCGAGTCTTGCGGAAAGGGGAATGCTTATGAGTACATACGAGGAATTTCAAATAATCCTGACCGTAGCGTTATTGATTGTTGCTATTCTGAATTTAAAAAATAAGTAGAGCCGCTCTGTCCCTGGAAAGATAAGCGGCTCTACTTAGATACGTTTAATCGCCGGAGCGGGAAGTCTTGACCTTCCTTATCGGTTCTCTTGTTAAGTATATTATATGTCAAACCAACAAATTTGTCAAATCGCAAAAACCGCCCGGTATTGGCGTACCGAACGGCTTTTACATAGATTTCTCTTGCCGGATGCAATCCGAAAAGATATACTCTATCCCAAACAAAGTATATCATTTCTGGAACGTCCTGGCAAGGGGCGTATTTTTTATACTCAAAAAACGTATAAATACACAGGAGATGATTAAATGAATGAAAAAAATCTTGAAATCGGGGCTGCCTATATTCGTGTCAGCACCGATGATCAGACGGAACTCTCTCCGGATGCACAGCTGCGTGTCATCTTGGAGGCAGCCAAAAAGGATGGGATTGTAATTCCCCAGGAGTTTGTCTTTATGGAGGATCGCGGACGTTCTGGCCGTCGAGCCGATAACCGCCCGGAATTTCAGCGAATGATTTCCACAGCACGGCAAAATCCTTCCCCCTTCCGGTATCTCTATCTCTGGAAATTTTCCAGGTTTGCCAGGAACCAGGAGGAAAGCGCTTTTTACAAAGGCATCCTCCGAAAGAAATGCGGCGTCACCATTAAAAGCGTGTCAGAGCCTATCATGGAGGGAATGTTCGGGCGATTGGTGGAGATGATCATAGAATGGTCAGATGAGTTTTACAGCGTGAACCTCTCTGGCGAGGTGCTGCGCGGCATGACCCAGAAAGCCCTGGAACATGGATACCAGCTTACCCCATGCCTGGGATATGATGCTGTGGGCCATGGCAGGCCCTACGTTATCAACGAGGAGCAATATCAGATTGTAGAATTTATCCATCGTTCTTTTTTTGATGGAAAGGATATGACCTGGATTGCCAGAGAGGCAAACAGGCGGGGATATCATACCCGCCGGGGGAATCCCTTTGACACTCGCGCTGTTCGTATCATACTTACCAACAGTTTTTATGTCGGTCTGGTCAAATGGAATGATGTGACCTTCCAGGGCACGCATGAATGCCGGGAAAGTGTCACAGCCCTGTTTCCGGCCAACCAGGAACGTCTAAACCGTATACACCGCCCCCGTGGCCGCAGACAGGCTTCTTCCTGTAAGCACTGGTTGTCTGGGCTTTTAAAATGTTCCATCTGCGGCGCATCGCTGGGATATAACCAAACCAAGGACCTCACCAAAAGAGGCCATGCATTTCAGTGCTGGAAATATACAAAAGGGATTCATCCGGGGTCCTGTTCTGTGTCCAGTTTGAAAGCGGAAGCGGCAGTCCTGGAATCGCTCCGGATGATATTGGAGACCGGTGAGGTAGAATATACCTATGAGCAGCGCGAGAAACATCTGGACGATAATAAACTCACGCTCATACAAAAATCCTTGGAGCGCCTGGATACCAAAGAGCTGCGCATCCGGGAAGCCTATGAAAGTGGGATTGATACCCTCGATGAATTTAAGGCCAACAAAGCACGCCTGCAGAGAGAGCGGGAGCAGCTGATGGAAGAACTGGAAGAACTCCGCTCCCAGGAGGAGCCGAAAGACGTTCCGGGAAAGGAAGTCCTCATTGAGCGGATCCGGAATGTTTACGACCTTTTGCAGTCTCCGGATGTCGATAATGATGATAAGGGCAATGCGGTCCGAAGCATCATAAAAAAGATAGTTTACATAAAAGAGAGTAAAACATTCTGCTTTTACTACTATGTATAGCCCCGGAAGCCTTGATTTATAAGGCTTTGCGGGCACATTATATGTTTTTGCAATCTGGGCCGCCATACTGGCTTATAATAAACTGTGCCATCTTGGGATTTGTCTGGCTGATATTCACCGGATATTGAAGCCTTTTCTCATATCTCCACATCAGGCATTCCCTCCTTCCCACGGCCACGGACTTTTGATCCAGCTCCAATTATCCGATGATACCTGATCAATCATCAGGGGGCCATACGCCTGCTCATACGCACAAACAGCTTCTTTATTTAACTGTTTCACATAATAATAGTAATTCATAGCCTCCTGATCCGTTGGATGAGTATCCAGATAAAGAAGAATTTCATCCAGAGCAAAGCCCGTTTCATAGACATTCTTCATTAATTGATTTTTACATCCACACATCATCTGCGGCACCTCCCCATTATAAACGGTAAATCTAATTCCGGAAAAATTGTGCCTCTCTCCAGTCCCTGGCTAAGGGTATAGGTCTGTGTCCATCTCTGCATTGGAACATAAGCCATGGCTAAAGGCATTTCGGAAAGGGCGTTTCCTCCCGGCGGTCTCATTACAGGCGGGAAAACTCCCGTTCCAGCATTCTGACCAGGCGCACAGTTCTGACATGGCATGTTGTTCTGGCATAGCATATTATTCTGACATGGTGTATTGCTCTGGCATGGCATCATATTCTGAACAGGCTTTCTATTTTGACACATGCACCCATCCTGACACGGTTTTATTCCCTGTCCCTGATTTGGTGTGACCGGCTGAATCGGATTCGTTGGACGAATTGGTTTGCCTCCGCAGCCGCATCCCGCACTCATACACGGTGATATCTGTGGGCGGCTGGTACAGGCATTCTGCTGATGATTGCTGCAATCCATAAGCAAGCTTTTCTCCTTTCGGAAGATTCTGATAGTATCATATGAATCTGATTTCTCACTGGTGAAAGCTATCAGACCGTTTTCTCTCATAAGACGCTCTTCCCTATAGGAAAGAAGCTCGCTCGCGAGCTTCTCCGCCTGCGGCGGGTCGTCTCATCAGCCCAATTCTCTTCCAACCCATGGAGATCCTCGCAGAGCGTTTTTATGTCATAGGACGCACTTTCCTATGACATAAAACAGGCTGTCACCCCTGTCTCACTGTCCACATACCATATACTATCACAACAAAACAAGGAGATTTTTAATATGTGTAGATGTAATTTATGTAATTGCTTTAGAAACTGTTTTTGTACTTCTGATTGGAACTGCTGCAGATGCAGATGCAATAATAACTGCGGATGCAATAACAGCTCCGGCAATACCAGCCATTCTGGCTGCAACTGCGGATGTGGCTGCGGTTCCTCTTCCAATAATAACAATAACAACTCCTGTGGCTGCGGCTCCTCCAATAACGGGTGTGATTGTAACTGCGGAAATGGCTGCGGCAGCGGCTCTTCTTCCAATAACAACCGCCAGGCCTATCAGTCCGGCTACCGAATCGGTTTCCGGGATGGAAACCATGTTGGTTACCGGGATGGTTTCCAGTCAGCAGTAGAAAATAATATCGGTATTGCTCCCTTCCACAACCCCGATACCTTTGATTCCACCAATTCTTCCTGCGGCTGCAATAACTGTCAATAAATAATTCAGGGACAAAGATGGCACATTCCATCTTTGTCCCTTTTTGTCGTCTCTTCCAAAAACAGGTTCCATTCACACCTGCTCTATTTGTTCTGTTTCTTTTTTGCTATTCGGCGCCACAATGAAGGAAGACTGGGGCTTTTCTCCTGCCGTTCCCTTTCCATAATAATATTTGATAATATCTTTTCTTGTGATAATTCCGATAAACATTTTTCGATCATCCACTACCGGAACAAAATTCTGATTCAAAGCCCGATCAATCATATCTTCCATATTGGACTTTACAAAAACCGGAAGATAATCCATCCTGCGCTTCAGTGTGCTGACAGAAATTCCTTCTGCCTCCTTCAAATTCAGATTGTACTGATTCTTGATTCCCCAGAGCATATCCCCTTCTGTAATCGTTCCCACATATCTTCCGTCCCTGGTCAACAGCGGAACTGCTGAAAATTTATGATATTCCATTTTTTCCAAAGCCTGCCGGATAGAATCATCTTCATATATGTATGCAATTTCACTTTTGGGAGTTATAAAAAACAATATGTTCATAATGAGTTTTTTTCACGCTCCTTATATTTGATTTTTGTTTATTATAACATGGGATTCAGAACATACTGTGAACAAATTCTTAAAATAGCATAAATATTCAAACCGCTTGTTTTTCCTGTATGAAAATACACATTTCTGGAATATCATGCAGAAAGACGCGATAAAAGGAACCGGAAAAAAGCCCTGTTTTCTGCTTTTCCCGGTTCCCTTTTTCTAAATCTGTTTTCTGTGCTTTTTGCTCTTATTTCCTGCTTTTGTTTCCGAATTCTGTCCTCTGAAGCTCTCCTGCAGATGCTTTTTTCTAAAAATTACCAAATACTCTCCTGCAATGGCCTTTATCTATTCCAGATAATCCAGCGGATCCACAGGACTGTCTTTGTGAAGCATTTCCAGATAAAGATTGCTGCCTTCCACAGTATAATATTTGGTCGGCTCCGCTACATATCCTATAAGCTGGCCTTTTTCCAGATATTCGCCCTCAACTGCAGCCACCTCCTTCAGCTGACCGCAGATCACCGAATACTCATTTCCCAGATCCAGTGTCAGGTAGGTTCCGATTTCTTCGCTGTTTCCCACAGAAACCACACGGGCATTGGCCGGAGCATAAACCGGCTCACTGATATCCCCCTGAATCACCATGCCTGGATTGCACTTGTACTGATCCAGGGTTGGAAAATAAATCGTAGAATCCATACTGTAATTCAGCACTACATTCCCTCTCACCGGCCAGGACAGGCTGCTGGTATCCGAAAAATTCAGAGCCAGGGCTTCCACATTTCCCAGCCCGGTTCCGGCCTCCTGCACATTTTCCTCCTCAGGCTTCCAAGCTTCCTCTTTTGTTCTTTCTGCTGTCACAGTATCCAGGTTATTTTCTGCCAGCTGCTCTGCCGCAATTTCGGTCTCCTCTGCCAAAGCCGGATTTCTTTCCGGAAGCTCTGCTTCCTGAATCTGTTTCCCTGGCTGCTGGGCAATAAAATCTCCCTGCTCCTGCATATCCACATAGGGATTCTGCTCCTGACCGCTTCCTCTCTGAGTTGTAACAACGCCTGCTGCGGCTACGATAGTCAGCAGGCCAAGCACCAACATGACAAGGAACAGTTTGTCCTTGAACATTTGATTCCATTTCTCTTTCACCGTTTATCACCTCGGTACTATTTTTACCAAAGTGCTCCCACTTATTCAGTCACCAGAGAAATATTTTTATAATAATAATGCAGAATGTCCTGATAATCCCATCCTTCTGCTGCCATATGTTCGGCTCCGGCCTGGCTGAGACCATATCCATGCCCGATTCCCCGCACCACTGCCTGAATCCCGCTTTCTGTGCCATTAAAATAAAAACAGGAAGAAGGTAGTCCCAGAGTATACTGGATTTCTTCTCCCTTATAAATTCCAGATCCTATTTTCATTTCTGTCAGATATCCAGCCTCATCCTTTTCAACAGTCTGAATCTGTTCCGGAACCTGATCCGCCCTGACAGGCGCCGCCCCTGGAATCTGGCTGATTTTCTGTGCAAAGGTTTCTCTGCTCCAGGAAAATACCTGCTGATAGTTCTCAGCTTCCACATCCCACCTGCTTTCTGCCGAAACAAGATAGGGATACTCTTCAGAGCCGTTTCTCGTCCGGCCGGAACTGATCCTGTGAAACAGAGGAAGCACATACTGATCCTCGCAGCGCATCACTACTCCTTTCGTTTCCCCTGCTGCCCTCTTACACTGAATCAGCTTTTCTGCCAGCCGTTCCTTTTCCCCAAGCGTTAAAAACCTGTTCTCACTCCTATTTGCCTGTCCGATATAATCCAGATCCAGTTCTTCTTCCTGAATCTCCTGTCTTCCATCCATCAAACGACAGATATAGGTTCTGGCAATGACTGTCTGACATTTTAATGCTTCCCACTCATACCCTTCTGGAATCTGGCACGCAACCACTCCAGGAAGATAATCCTCCAGATTCATATAGGTCTGAATTCCATCCCGTTCTATCAGAATTCTGCGGGAAATACTGCCTGCGCTGGTTTCTGCATCCTCTTCTTCCGCTTCACTCTCCCTGTTTTCTCCCCCCTTCCCATCCAGAGAAGGCAAAGTATCCTCTTCTTTCTCTATTCTGTTCTCGCTTCCCCATACAGCCTGTCCCGTTCCCTTCATACATATCAGTGCCAGCAGCCAGGGCAGCAGCAGCATGAAAATTCCCCAAAGCATCCATTTTTTCATAAAAAAATCCCTCCCGACTATTATCAGTCTATGGAGGGATTTTCTCTTTATTCCTTAAAAATATCTGTTTTCTGCAGTTTTCCCAAAAGAATCAGCCGGAAGCTGCCATTCTTTCTGAACCAGGGGAATCAAACCTACAGTTCTACCTGAACCTTTTCCAGATGCCAGATATCCTTTACATACTCTTCAATGGTGCGGTCAGAGCTGAACTTACCGCTGCAGGCAGTATTCAGAATTGCTGCCTTAGCCCACCATTTTTCATCCCGGTATGCTGCATCTACCTTCTTCTGAGCCTCTGCATACATACGGAAATCCTTCAGAATAAAGTAGGTATCTGCCCGGTCACTGCTGCGGGTGTTCAGCAGAGAATCATAAATATCACGGAACATCTCCGGATTCTGCGGAGAATAATATCCATTGATCAGCTGCATCAGCACACGGCGGATATCCTGATCATTGTTGAAGATCTCCATGGGATTGTAGCTGCGATCATGCTCCATGCGGATGATATCGTCGGAAGAAGTACCGAAAATAAAGGCATTCTCCTGTCCAACTTCTTCCACAATCTCTACATTCGCTCCATCCATGGTTCCAATAGTCAGGGCGCCGTTTAACATGAATTTCATGTTTCCGGTACCGGATGCCTCTTTACTTGCAGTGGAAATCTGCTCGCTGACATCTGCTGCAGCAAAGATAATCTCTGCGTTAGATACCCGGTAATCTTCAATAAATACAACTTTGAGCTTTCCGTTAATGGACTTGTCGTTGTTGATTACATCTGCCACAGAGTTAATCAGCTTAATGGTCAGTTTCGCACGCTTGTAGCCTGCTGCTGCCTTTGCACCAAAGATAAAGGTTCTGGGAACCATATCCATGTTGGGGTTATCCTTCAGCTGATTGTACAGATACATAACATGAAGGATATTCATCAGCTGTCTCTTATACTCATGGAGACGTTTTACCTGTACATCAAAGATAGAACGGGGATCTACATCAATACCGTTGTGTTCTTTGATATATTTTGCCAGACGAATCTTGTTCTGGTATTTGATGTTCATAAACTCATGCTGGCACTTCTCATCATCTGCGTAAAGCTTCAGCTTGTTAATGGCAGACAGATTGGTAATCCACTCATTTCCCACTTTGCTGGTTACCCAGTCAGCCAGAAGCGGATTGCCGTGCAGCAGGAATCTTCTCTGAGTAATACCGTTGGTCTTGTTGTTGAATTTCTCCGGCATCATCTCATAGAAATCTTTCAGCTCCTGATGCTTCAGAATTTCTGTATGAAGCTGTGCTACGCCGTTTACAGAGAAGCTTCCGGCAATAGCCATATGTGCCATACGAACCTGACCGTCATAAATGACTGCCATTTTGGCAATCTTATCCTGACGTCCCGGATATGCCTGCTGAATCTGAATCACAAAGCGGCGGTTAATCTCCTCCACAATCTGATAAATACGGGGAAGCAGTCTGGAAAACAGCTCGATCGGCCATTTTTCCAGAGCCTCTGCCATAATCGTATGGTTTGTGTAGGCACAGGTCTTAGTTGTAACATCCCAGGCCTCTTCCCAGGTAAGACCATAATCATCCAGCAGAATACGCATCAGCTCTGCAACTGCTACAGTCGGATGAGTATCATTTAACTGGAATACGTTTTTCTCATAGAACTTACGTACATCATCATGATTCTCCATGTACTTCAGCACAGCTCTCTGCACACTGGCAGAAATGAAGAAATACTGCTGACGCAGACGAAGCTCCTTACCGGCAATATGGTTATCGTTAGGATAAAGAACCTCACAGATATTCTTAGCCAGGTTTTCCTCTTCTACTGCCTTCTGATAGTCACCACGATCGAATGCATCCAGGCGGAAGGTATTGACCGGCTGAGCATCCCAGATCCGAAGGGTGTTGACCACGTTATTGCCGTAGCCTACAACCGGAAGGTCATAGGGAACTGCCATAACAGACTGATATCCCTCCTGAACAAATTTTTCTCTGCCGTTTTCCCAGACAGTCTTTACATATCCGCCGAATTTGACTTCTGTAGCGTACTCAGCACGGCGCACTTCAAAGGGGTTGCCATCCTTTAACCACTCATCCGGAACCTCCACCTGATATCCGTTCTCAATTTTCTGCTTGAACATACCATAGCGGTAACGGATTCCGCAGCCATATGCCGGATATCCCAGTGTGGCAAGAGAATCCAAAAAGCATGCTGCCAGACGGCCCAGACCGCCGTTTCCAAGAGCTGCATCCGGCTCCTGATCCTCAATCAGGTTCAGATCAAAGCCCAGCTCATCCAGAGCCTGTTTAATCTCATCCTTTGCCATAATATTGATAATGTTATTGCCCAGGGCACGGCCCATTAAAAATTCCATGGACAGGTAATACAGGGTCTTAACATCCTGCTTTTCATACTCCTTGTGCGTTGCAATCCACTCATCAATAATAACATCCTTTACTGCGTAGGCCACAGCCTGAAAAACCTGATTCGGTGTTGCCTCATCAATCGTTTTTCTGAACTGGCTCTTTACGTTATAAATGACGTTCTTTTTAAATGTTTCCTTGTCAAACCCCTTATTTACACTGCTTATCATACTTCTACTCTTCCTCCTGCTCTGTTGCTTAATTCGCTGCAATTTTTTCTACACCCAGAATACCGGTTTCCCCGTTGATGTTCCACTCCTTTGTATATCCACCCATTTCACCGGTGCGAATATCATCCGCCAATACCTCGCTGCGAATGGTATCTGCATATCTGGTTAAGATGTCTGCAATTTTATCATTATTCTGCTGATATACGCAGATATGATCCATAACCTCAAATCCAGCTTCCTTACGCATGGTCTGGATTTTGCTTACCAGCTCTCTGACAAAGCCTTCCTCCAGAAGCTCTGGAGTCAGTCTGGTATCAAGAGCAACGGTCACTGCATTGTCGCTTTCTGATACATAGCCTTCTGTCTGTGCCATATCAATCAGAAGATCCTCTTCTGTCAGCACTACCAGCTCTGCACCGAAATCGAATTTCAAAGCGCCTTCTGCCTTTAAGGTATCCATTGCCGCATTGCCGTCGATCTCCGCTAAAGCCTTGCGGATATTGCCCAGCTGCTTTCCGTATTTGGGACCTACGGTCTTTAACTGAGGCTTAAAGCTGTAGGAGGTAAAGTTTCTTACATCCTCTACAAATTCCACAGACTTCACATTCAGCTCATCCTCAATAATCTCCACATAGAAATCAGACAGCTCGTGATCTGCTTTTACATACATTTTGCCGATAGGCTGACGGTTTTTGATGTTTGCAGTATTTCTGGCAGCACGTCCCAGAACAACAACCTTCAGAACCTCATCCATATCTGCTTCCAGCTGCTTGTCAATGTGCATTTCATCCACAGACGGGAACTCGCACAGATGGATGCTTTCCGGAGCATTTTTGTCAATGCTGCGAACCAGGTTCTGGTAAATGTCCTCTGTCATAAACGGAATCATGGGAGAAGCGGCCTTTGCCACATTAACCAGAGCCGTGTACAGAGTCATATAAGCATTGATCTTGTCCTGCTCCATGCCCTTTGCCCAGAAACGTTCTCTGCTGCGTCTTACATACCAGTTGCTCATATCATCTACGAATTCCTGCAGCACTCTTGCAGCCTCCGGAATCCGGTAATTATTCAGATTATCATCCACATCACGGATCATGGAATTCATCTTGGACAGCAGCCATTTATCCATAACAGGAAGCTTATCGTAATCCAGGGTATACTTGGTTGCATCAAAATTGTCAATGTTCGCATACAGTACAAAGAATGCATAGGTGTTCCACAGGGTTCCCATAAACTTTCTCTGTCCCTCCTGAACCGCCTTGCCATGGAAACGGTTGGGCAGCCAGGGAGCGCTGTTGATGTAGAAATACCAGCGGATAGCATCTGCTCCGTAGGTTTCCAGAGCATCAAACGGATCTACGGCATTTCCTTTGGACTTACTCATCTTCTGTCCGTTTTCATCCTGTACATGACCCAGAACAATAACATTCCGATAAGGAGCCTTGTTAAAAATCAGGGTAGAAATCGCTAACAGAGAGTAGAACCAGCCTCTGGTCTGATCCACTGCCTCGGAAATAAAGTCTGCCGGGAACTGCTGCTCAAACAGTTCTTTGTTTTCAAAAGGATAGTGATGCTGTGCAAATGGCATTGCTCCGGAGTCAAACCAGCAGTCAATAACCTCCGGCACACGCTTCATCTGCTTTCCGCATTTCGGACAGCGAATGGTCACTGCATCAATAAATGGACGGTGCAGCTCAATATCCTCCGGACAGTTGTCGGACATGGATTTTAATTCCTCGATGCTTCCGATAGAATGCTGATGACCGCACTCACACTCCCAGATATTTAAGGGAGTTCCCCAGTAACGGTTCCGGCTGATGCCCCAGTCCTGAACATTCTCCAGCCAGTCGCCGAAACGGCCCTTGCCGATGCTCTCCGGAATCCAGTTAATGGTATTGTTGTTGCGGATCAGATCCTCCTTCACCGCTGTCATTTTAATGAACCAGGACTCCCGGGCATAGTAAATCAGCGGAGTATCGCAGCGCCAGCAGTGAGGATAGCTGTGCTCAAAATTGGGAGCTGCAAATAACAGGCCTCTCTCGTCCAGATCCTTTAACACCATCGGATCTGCCTTCTTAACAAATACGCCAGGCCATAAAGTTTCCTTTGTCATCTCGCCCTTTGCATCAACCATCTGTACAAAGGGAAGATCGTATTTTCTTCCAACCTTGGAGTCGTCCTCACCAAAGGCAGGAGCAATATGAACCACACCAGTACCATCGGTCAGGGTAACATAGCCGTCACATACCACATAATGCGCCTTTTTATGCTGCTTTTCTGCAGCATCTGCAGCACACTGATACAAAGGCTCGTATTCCTTGTATTCCAGATCTGTTCCCTTGTAACGCTCCAGAACCTCGTAGGAATCCTCTCCCAGGACCGTATCACACAGAGCAGCAGCCAGGTAATAAACCTGTCCGTCCTCTTTCATCTTAACCTTTACATATTCCTCGTCCGGATTCACGCAGAGAGCTACGTTAGACGGCAGAGTCCACGGAGTTGTTGTCCAGGCCAGAATGCTGGCATCCTCACCCTTTACCCGGAAACGGGCAATCGCAGAGCGCTCCTTTACATCCTTATAGCCCTGTGCCACCTCGTGAGAGGACAGGGGGGTTCCGCACCGGGGGCAGTAGGGAACAATCTTAAAGCCCTTATAGAGCAGTCCCTTCTCCCAAATCTGCTTCAGTGCCCACCACTCAGACTCAATAAAGCTGTTGTGATAAGTAACATAGGGATTATCCATATCTGCCCAGAAACCAACGGTTCCGGAAAAATCCTCCCACATGCCTTTATACTTCCACACGCTCTCCTTACAGTGTCCGATAAACGGCTCCAGACCATACTGCTCAATCTGCTCCTTGCCGTCTAAGCCCAGCATTTTTTCCACTTCCAGCTCAACCGGAAGACCGTGGGTATCCCAGCCTGCTTTACGGGGAACCATATAACCCTTCATGGTGCGGTAACGGGGAATCATGTCCTTGATAACCCGCGTCAGCACATGACCAATATGGGGCTTACCGTTTGCGGTAGGCGGCCCGTCATAGAACGTATAAGTCGGCCCCTCTTTTCTGGAGTCCATACTCTTCTGGAAAATATGATTATCATTCCAGAATTTTTCAATTTTCTTTTCACGCTCTACAAAGTTAAGATTTGTAGGTACTTTCTCGTACATGGCTTTCTTCATCCTCCATTCTTATTCTGCGTGAAGTCCAGTGGCAGCTGCAAATAACAGGAAATCCCACGGAAAGGATTATCCTATGAAAGAAAAAGGCCTTTTTCCTGCAACAGGAAAAAAGCCTTCAATGTCTCTATCTACCACCTATTACTGCATACAACTATATGAGTTCCCGATAACGGTGGAAATCCGGCACGGCCTACTGTCTGTTCAGCCTGCAACTCAGGAGTGATTTTCGACTGCCGATGTACTGGCTTCAGGCTCTCACCATCCCCGAATCGCTTTTGCTTTCCTCTCGGCGCTACTGTCTCCATCTGCGTTTTTTCTTTATGAATACTCCTTTCTATTATATTATTCCCCCTGGTTATTGTCAAGGTTTCCCTTGTTTGTTATTTTTTTATCAATTACATTGTCTTTTTTTGTCTTTGGTGGTATACTGCAAAAAAAGCATTTTACCTGTATTTTACACCCACAAAATCGGATGTTTCTTCTATAGAAAGCGGACATCCGGGAGAAGGAGAACACCTATGAGTGAACGTAATCTTACTCTGCTGACAGATCTCTATGAGCTGACTATGATGCAGGGATATTTTAAGGAAAAGGATGCCAATGAAACCGTCATTTTCGATGCATTTTACCGCAGCAACCCTGTAGGGAGCGGCTACTCTATCTGTGCCGGCCTGCAGCAGGTCATCGAATATATTGAAAATCTGCATTTTGAACAGGATGATATCGACTACCTTCGCAGCACAGGACTGTTTGAAGAGGATTTTCTGGAATATCTGAAAAATTTCCATTTTTCCGGCGATATTTATGCTGTTCCGGAAGGCACAGTTGTATTTCCCCGTGAGCCCCTTGTCAAAGTCATTGCGCCGATTATGGAGGCTCAGCTGATTGAAACCGCCCTTCTTAATATTATCAACCACCAGTCTCTGATTGCCACCAAGGCAGCGCGGGTGGTATATGCAGCCAAGGGTGACGGGGTTATGGAATTCGGACTTCGCCGCGCCCAGGGACCTGACGCAGGTATTTACGGCGCCAGAGCCGCTATGATTGCCGGCTGCATCGGCACCTCCAATGTCCTCTGCGGAAAAATGTTCCATGTGCCTGTCAAGGGAACCCATGCCCACAGCTGGATTATGAGTTTTCCGGACGAGCTGACTGCATTCCGAACCTATGCAAAGCTCTATCCCACTGCCTGCATTCTTCTGGTAGACACCTATGATACCTTAAATTCCGGCGTTCCCCATGCCATTCAGGTATTTAAAGAAATGCGGGAAGCAGGAATTCCCCTGACCTTCTACGGAATCCGTCTGGACAGCGGCGACCTGGCCTATCTGTCCAAGCAGGCAAAGAAAATGCTGGATGAGGCAGGCTTTTCGGATGCTGTCATTTCAGCCTCCAATGATCTGGATGAAACCCTGATCAATTCCCTGAAAATGCAGGGAGCTGCCATTAACTCCTGGGGTGTCGGCACCAACCTGATTACCTCAAAGGACTGCCCGTCCTTCGGCGGTGTTTATAAACTGGCTGCTATTTTGGATAAGAATACCGGAAAATTCATTCCGAAAATCAAGCTTTCAGAAAATGCGGAAAAGATCACCAACCCTGGAAATAAAACCATCCGCCGGATTTACGATAAGGAAAACGGAAAGATCATTGCTGATCTCATCTGTCTGGTTGATGAAGTATACGACCCTGCCCGCTCTCTGCTGCTGTTTGATCCCATTGAGACCTGGAAAAAGACTCACCTGGCGCCTGGCAGCTATACCATGAGAGAGCTGATGATTCCTGTCTTCCAAAACGGAAAACGTGTTTACGACTCTCCTGAGGTTATGGATATTCAAAAATACTGTAAACAGGAGATGGCTACCCTCTGGGAGGAATCCCTTCGTCTGGAATTCCCGCACCGGGTTCATGTGGATCTGTCAAATGAGCTGTGGCACATGAAAAATCAGCTTCTTGACAGCTACCATTATAATCGTTAACCTTTTATTTTCTTATTACTGACAGAAATTATGGAATTTTATCATCAATCGCAGTGGATTCTTTTATTTTTCCTGTACAGCGCTGCCGGCTGGCTGTGGGAATGCTTTTATGTGTCAGTGAGGACCCGCCGGCTGGTTAACCGGGGCTTTCTTCACGGTCCCTGGCTTCCCATCTATGGCTCCGGAGCCCTGCTTGTCCTTTTTCTTACTCTTCCTGTAAGGGAAAATCCTGCCCTTGTGTTTTTTCTGGGCATGTCAGGCGCCACCCTTCTGGAATATGGAACCGGAGCTTTTATGGAACATCTCTTTCAGGTGAGGTACTGGGATTACAGCAGGGATCCTCTGAATATAAACGGCTATATCTGCCTTCCCGTTTCCCTGGCCTGGGGTTCTTTCTCCCTAGGGCTGATCTATGTACTCCATCCTCCGGCAGAGCGCTTTGTACTGCAGATTCCTCTTCCGGTATCAGATGGAATCAGCCTGTGCCTGTCTGTTTTATTCACTGTCGATGTCACCCGCTCCGTTCAGACTGCTCTGGATCTGCGCGCTGTCATGGAAAATCTGACTTCCAGCAATCAACGAATTGCCGGTATTCAGGAGCATTTGAAACTGCTTACTGAACAGCTTGGCGAAAGGCAGGAACTTCTTCGCCAGCGTCTTGCACAGCTGGAGCATTCAGCCGTACTGAGCCGGGAACTGCATCCGGAAGCCTTAGAACTGCTTCACAATAAAAAATCACAGCTTCTCTCCTCTCTTTCAGAGAAAACCTCAACTGTTCTGGAATTTGTCCATCAGGAGCTGTCACAGGTATCTGTTGCTTCAGACAGAAGCCGATTAGAGCATGTAAAAGATCATTTGTTAAGTATTCAGAAAACTATTCACTTTCTGGAAATCGATCTCGCCTCCCGGCGAAATCGGGAATGGGAACGTATTTTCCGGCTTTTGGATCGAAATCCCTCCGCGGCCTCTATCAGACACCGGGAAGCCCTTGAGGAACTGCTTTCTGTTCGAAGAAGCAAAAAAACTGATAAGAAGAAATAGGTCACTGCACTGCAGCGGCCTTTTTGTTCATTTCTTATTCACAAAACCGTTACAAACATTCCACAGTTTTGCTAAACTTCTTTCATATTTTTTCACTATACTTTATATCATCAGATAACGCATTGCTGCATTGCTGATTACAGTTAGATAATTTTTTTCATAATCGCCGGCGGTTTTGGATGCCGTCGGCTCCTCCCTTTTTACTATCTTTCCTATATTTTCTACATTTTTTACTTTAATTTCCCTAAAATTAGTCAAAACAGAGAAAAACCATCTGGTTTTTTATAAAAGTTTTTTTACAAAAAGACTGTCGATTTTCCCTCTTTTATGTTACAATTTATACATGAGTTTTAAATATTAATAGGGGGATTTTTTATTATGGCAAAAGAAATGATTGCTATGCTTCTTGCCGGCGGACAGGGCTCCCGATTATATGCTCTGACCCAGAAGCTTGCAAAACCTGCAGTTCCTTTTGGCGGTAAATACCGCATTATTGACTTTCCACTTTCAAACTGTGTGAATTCCGGCATTGATACAGTAGGTATTCTGACCCAGTATCAGCCGCTCGTATTAAACGAATATATTGGAAATGGACAGCCCTGGGATCTGGATCGTCTTTACGGCGGTGTACATGTACTCCCGCCATATCAGAAGGCTTCCGGCTCTGACTGGTACAAAGGCACTGCAAATGCAATTTATCAGAACATTTCTTTCATTGAACGGTACAATCCGGAGTATGTTATTATTCTTTCCGGCGACCAGATCTGCAAGCAGGACTACAGTGATTTTCTCCGCTTCCACAAAGAGAAAAATGCAGAGTTCTCCGTTGCTGTTATGGAGGTTCCGTGGGAAGAGGCATCCCGCTTCGGCCTGATGGTTGCTGATGAAAACGACAAGATTACTGAATTCCAGGAAAAGCCCAAGAATCCTAAATCCAATCTGGCATCTATGGGTATCTATATTTTCAACTGGGATATTCTGAGAAAGTACCTGATTGAGGATGAGGCTGATCCGAATTCCGAAAATGATTTCGGCAACAACATCATTCCCAATCTGTTAAAGGACGGGCGGAATATGTACGCCTACCACTTTGATGGCTACTGGAAGGATGTAGGAACCATCCCCTCCCTCTGGGAAGCCAATATGGAAGTACTGGATCCGGAACACAGCGGTATCAACCTGTTTGACACTGACTGGAAGATTTACAGCCGCAACAGCGGTATGACCGGACACAAGATCAGTGCTGACGCTGTAGTAGAGAATTCCTTAATCACAGATGGCTGCCGTATTGACGGAGATGTCAAGCACTCCATTCTTTCCTCCGGCGTCAGAGTAGAGGCAGGAGCTGTGGTAGAAGACGCTGTGATTATGAGCGGAACAACCATTAAGGCAGGCGCTGTTGTAAAGCACTGCATCATTGCTGAAAACGTTGTGATTGGTGAAAATGCCGTTGTAGGTGCTATGCCTGCAGATGGTGAAAAGGGTGTTGCCACAGTTGGCTCCGGCGTTGAAATCGGCGCAGGCGCTAAAATCGGCCCCAATGCAATGATCAATAATAATGTAAAAGGCGGTGAAGAACAATGGTAAATTCCAATGCAAATGCCCTGGGCATCCTTTTTCCAAACAGTTATGACTCTCTCGTACCCGAGCTGGTAGGAGAACGCCTGATGGCTTCCATTCCTTTTGCCAGCCGTTACCGCCTGGTAGATTTTATTCTCTCCAGTATGGTAAACTGCGGAATCGACAATGTTTCTGTGATTGTCCGCAAAAATTATCACTCTCTTATGGACCACCTTGGTTCTGGACGTGAGTGGGATCTGACTCGTAAAAACGGCGGTCTGAACATGGTTCCGCCTTATGCAGAGAAGACCGTTTCTGTTTACAATGGCCGTATCGAGGCTCTTGCAAGCATTCTGGATTTCTTAAAGGAGCAGAAAGAAAAATATGTAATCATGGCTGACACCAATCTGGCTGTCAACTTTGATTTCAATGCTATGATCGAAGCTCATATGGAAAGCGGCGCTGATGTAACCGTTGCCTATACAGAGCAGCCTCTTCCCGACAGTATCCTGGATGCTCCTCACACCAGTAAGGATATGTACTATACCCTGTCTCTGGATGAGGGACGTGTATCTGAGATCCAGATCAACTCCAAGGAAACCGGCGTTCAGAATCTTTCCATGAACATTTATATTATTGAACGTCAGCGTCTGATTGATCTGGTCAGCAAGGCTTATGTTCTGGGACAGATTTATTTTGAACGGGACGTTCTGGCTCCCAACTTAAAAACCCTGAATGTTCAGGCCTTCCGTTTTGACGGCTATGTAGCCCGCATCTCTGATATGAAGAGCTACTTCGAAGAGAACATGAAGATGTTGGATGACGAGAATGTGGATGCTCTGTTCTACAGCGGAGATCCTATCTACACCAAGATCCGCGATGACAACCCCACCCGCTATATCAATGGCTCCAGAGCTAAGAATATTATGGCTGCTGACGGCTGCGTGATTGAAGGCGATGTGGAAAACAGCATTCTTTTCCGTGGTGTTAAGATTGCCAAGGGCGCCAAGGTTCGTAACTGTGTTCTGATGCAGGGAACCTCTGTAGAAGCAGGCGCAAGTCTGGAATACGTTATCACAGACAAGAACGTTACCATTACCGAATATAAAGAATTAAAGGGCAATGACGCATTCCCGGTTTATGTTGCCAAATACCAGAGAGTTTAAATCATCTCTTCTGTTATATCCAAAGAGCCGCCCGATCATCTTTTCTCGATGATCGGGCGGCTCTTTCATGTTTTTATGCAGCCGTTCGGCTATGACTCTTCGCATAGCCGAACGGTTACATTTTTATTGCTGTTTCATTTCTGTTTACGGAATCCATACACCATCCGGGCCTACCTTGTACCCATCAGGTGTTGTGGTATCTGTCAGCATCCGTCCTCTTGTTCCGTCGGATACATTATGGAAATAATACCACTTTCCATTAATCTGATGCCATCCGGTATACATATGACCGCGGGTACCGTCACTTTCTGCATGGAGATAATACCACTGTCCATCCAGAGAAATCCAGCCAACTGCCATAGAGCCGTCTGCATTGAAATAATACCAGTTATTGGTGCCATTCCAGTTTATGTACTGCCAGCAGGAAGCCGGTGTCACGCCGCCGGAGGTCTTAAAGGTCCACTGACCATCCTCTCTTACGCTCCAGGTTCCGGTTACTGCTCCGCTGTTTCCAGCCGGTGCTGCACTTCCGCCGCTGCTTGCATTGCTGCTGTTGGGACGGCTGGGTTTGTGCGGTTTTTCGCTTTCCTCATAACTGAGACCATAGTTCAGCTCATAATAATTATTTTCGCTGTCGCGATATGCATAAGCCTTTCCGTTTCTGTCCTTCATTTCTTCAGGCATGTACTGATCCTTCAGATAGCCAGGAACATCGTTCGGGGAAATACATACGCCGTCTGCATTCACTGCAATGACCTCATCATTCTTCGGAAGCGTGATCGGCATTTTACCAGTCGGATTGTAATCACCTACAATGACATCCATCGTAGCATCTGCATAAGTATCAAAGCCAGCCAGCAGAGCATCTGCATAAGGCTCTACATTTCCTAACATCCATGCCAGTGTAAAGTTTACATTGGAAATTACCTTACCACCATTGCTGTGAACTGCATCTGCAATCTCTTTAATCTTTCCTGCATTCTGCAGAGTGGTTTCTGCATGAGTGGATGCTGCCGGACGTCCCAGCTCATCTACGTCATGAACAATCTTTCCATCGCAGATATCCAGCTCCAGATATCCTGCTGTTGCAGAGAAGTAATTGCCGGATTTCGGATTCACAAACAGAATTGCATAATCAGCCTGATTGTAATCCTCAGTTACCTGAATACCATATTTCTCTGCCAGATTCTTTCTCAGGGCTTCCGTCTGAGCCGGATTCTCTTTCTGAGAGAAATACTCTACATATACGGTCTTTCCTTCCAGCTTGTCCTCTGTTAACGGCAGAACCTGATCCTTGTTCTTTAACAGAACAACAGATTTCTGATGTGCCTCATAAGCCTCATCCCAGTTCTCCGGATTGTCAACAACTTCCTTTGCATGATCCGGATTCCGGTATGGATTTTCAAACAGTCCAAGCTCAAACATCTCCTTCAGAAGACGTTCATTTGCTCGATCCAGATCCTCGTTGCTTACTGTTACTTCTTCTCTTGTAAATCCATAAGCAATTTCATGGGTATCATAATAATCACTCTTGCTTCCATCCTCAGAACGCTCATATGCTTCCTTCATGGACCATACGTCATTGGTATCACCGATAATGTCTGTTCCTGCATTCACTGCATAACCGCATTTCTCCGGTACATCCAGGTCTTCTACGCCCCAGTCCATATTTCCGATAATACCGCTGTCGCTGTTTACATATCCGTCATGTCCCATCTGATCACGCAGTAAGCCCTGGATAAATTCTTTGTTGAATGCAAATCCAACCTGCTGCATATTCAGCTCATTGCCGTTATTGTCATACTGAGGCTCGCTCTTTTCCGGAGCCGGTTTTGCGTAGTACGGCATAATTGAGGATACATTGTTGTCTACTGCTGCCTTAAATCCAGGCAGGTGATATCTCTGAAGGCTGTCTTCTGTCTGATATACATTCCACTGACCCTGCTTATAGTGAGGATCAAATCCGTTTTCTCTTGCTCCGCCGCCCGGGAAATGCTTAATCGTCAGGGCAATACCGTCTGACTGTACGCCTTCACTGCTTCCCTGGAAGCCAACTACCAGACGCTCTGCTGCATCGGCAATAAACTCCGGATCCTCTCCAAAGGTACCATAGGTTCTCTGCCATCTGGGATCGGTCATGGTATCTACCATATACATATATCCCTTTTTCAGTCCGCTGGCATCCCACTCACTTCTTGCAATTTCTGCAAATCTGGAAATCAGAGAGGCATCTCCTCCTGCTGCAATATCTCCCTTGGCTGCTGCTGCCAGACCCATCGTTCCAGGCCAGGTAGAAAATACGCCAGATGCGTCATTCATACCAAAGGTCATATCGCCGTTTTCGTTTCTGGAATTGGAAGTTACCAGTACTGGAATACCAAGAGAGGTTCCCTCTGCCACATAGTTCATCTGGTTGATCCAGTCTGCCATATCCTCCGGTTCCGGATTCTGGCGCAGGATAAAGTGGCGCAGTCCCAGCTTTTCAATGGTATCAATGGTTCCCAGTGTTGAGGTTGTTCCAAAGATACTGGTATCATTGATCTTTTCTGTCTCATCCAGAAGTCCTGTCTTATCCTTTACAGAGGAATTGATTCCCATGCCTCTGGAATTGTTAAACATCATACCAATCTTGTCATCTACGGTCATCTGGCTGACCAGATCTGCGGCTCTTGTTTCTGCATCTTCCCGCCAGTCCTCGTAGACATCCAGCTTGCCGTTTCCATTGGAATCCTTAAAGTACTTTCCATCTACCTCCAGAATGTTCTTGGCAGTAGCACCGATGACCGGTTCTCCGGTTCCGTTTGCTTTTTCCTGATAGGTACTGGACCAAACGCCGTATGAAGACGGATCTACCTTTTCGCCATGCATTGCCAGTTCCTTTCCGCCTTCTGCATCAGCATACGCTGTTACCTGATAGTTTTCGTATGCTCCAAAATACTTCTGGTAGGTAAATACAAGATTCTTATCATCGCTGTCAAGACCCAGTTCAATTTCTGTTCCCTGCTGGCCAAGAAGTCCATTTTCACTTCCGATAGAAGCTGCTGCCTGACTGATGATATCCCATACCAGGCCAAACTCATCCTTCTTATCCTTTGCATTAATGGCTTTTCTCCACTCTCCGCCGCGTTTCTCAGCAGCCTCCAGGGAAGCAGCAATACCTACATATGCCTTGCCTTCCTTCATAAGAGCCTGTACATTCTGCTCTCCGTCTTTTTCCAGAATCGGATCCAGAACAACCTTTCCATTAAAGTTTTCCGGAACTGCAACTCTCACATAGTTCTTGTAAGGAGTCAGGGAATGACGCGTCCGGACAACCGTATTTTCTGTCATACGGGTATAAACATTGGCTTCACCATTTGCCAGATATTCTGTCTCGGTATATTTTACATCACCGGCCTTGCCTTCCTTCTGGTTCACAGTCTCCAGCTTGATCTCGCGTTCCATAGAAGCCTCAATCGCCTCAGAATCACGTCCTGTCTCACCAAAGAACGGCTCGTTTTCTGCAAGAGCTATCATCTTCTCTCTGTCAGATTCCAGAATCCAGCCATGCTCAATCATTGTATCAAGCGCTTCTGCATACTGATCCAGGTAAGTATCTCTGTCACCGTAAAGGCTTTCTACCTGATCCTGAGCCAGATAAATCATAGAACCGCTCTTATCACTGAAAGCACCGTTGGCGCCGCCGTAATAGGAAGCTACCGGTACGGAAATCTGCGGAGAAATGATTCCGGATGTCATATTTCCAAACTCATCTCTCTCCGGCGCAAATGCCATTCCATTCATAGCGCCTTCTACCTCATCCTTATACTGACCTTCCGGCGCCGGCTCTCCATTCTGGGCCCAGTTATCCAGATTTTCCAGAGCTGCATTGATAAATACGGTAATATTGAAATCTGTTACTGTATGATCTCCCTTAAAGTCTGCATACTCTCTGGTATCCCGTCCTGTCTGCATCTGCAGCTCATCTGTCGGATCTGCCGGGAAAATAATATCTGAGTGCGGGCCACCTGCCACTACATAATGACGGTACATGTTATCCGGGTCATCGCTGTCATGGCGAACCGGACCAGGATTGTAGTCATTTTCTCCCACCATCAGGATAAACGGAACGTCTGTAGCCTTAACCGGCATAAACATTCTCGTCTTTGAGCTCTGCTTCTTTGCAATAGAGGTATCCATCATACCGCCTACAAAGTTCAGATATCCATCAAAAATGTGATCTGCACTTCCTACGCAGTCCTCATAATCCTCGTAGGTTTCCAAATCCGCTGCGTCCTCTGCTACAAAGTTTGCCAGACCAAAGTTATTGGCAAAGGTATTGACATACCAGCCGGACTGAGAGGATCCAAACAGATAGGAATTTACATCGCCGCTGTAATCCTCACCGTAGAGAATCGGGCTGTTTTCCTGCTTCAGCAAAGTACCTACCTGACCTAAAATATCCCAGAAAATACCATTGTCATCTCCCCATTTCAGGGCTGCATATCGATCCTGGTTAAAGGTCTTCAGAGACTTTACTGTAACATCCTTAGAGGTAACGCCTACGTACACGGCGCCCTTTTCCATGATGTAATCATAGCTCTGACGCCACAGGCTGGCAATATCCGTCTTGCTGCTGGCATTGAGAATATCTACAAATACCACACCGCTGAAATCTGCCGCATCCTTCGGCTTAAATACTATAATTCGATCGACGTATTCCTCCTGTACGTTGCTGGAAGTTGCCTTCGCTGCATTGCTGGCAGTTGCCAGCTTGCCATCTTTGATGTCATAAATATTTGCACTGCCCTTCAGGAAATATTCATGCTCCTCATAGGTATCAGAAAAGCCATAATCTTCTCTGGTACGTCCTGCCTGCTGGCTCAGATACGGGAAATTCTTCTCGTCCTGAGGAACACTAAGCTCGTCCGGTGTGTTTCCCTCCAGCACTTTGCCTTCTGAATCTACAAATTCAACCTTACTGTTAAAGGACTCCATGGCAGTCAAAACTGCGTTTGACCAGGTTGCATACTCTGCATCCGAATCAGTTGCAATCCTCTCCCTGTCCTCATCTTCCTCATCATGCCACAGACCACTGTCTTCACTGGGAATATACCAGGAATACCGGTCGGAGCCCTCCGGCGGCGGACCTGCAAACGCCGGAAATACAGTTGTAGCGCTCATTGCCAAAACCAGTGCTGACGCAACCTTACGCCGCACCCTCCCCCTTGGCATTTTACATAGTTTCTGCTGTCTCAACTTCATGTCTTCTCCTTTCCCTGCAAAACAAACTTTTGCAACAACTACAAAGGATATTATATCACCATCTTTTGGCAAAATAAACTATTTTTATTAAGATTTCCTTCATTTTATTAACCTTTTCTTATGATTATCTTGCGTATATTTGAGTATGTTTTGTGTCTTCTGCATAAAACCAGATTTCTTTTCCTGTCTAAAATGCCATTGTTCTTCAGGTGCTTTGTACATTATTCTCTTTGCAGTAATTGTTTACCTTCTGAAAAATCATGAAGCGTTTCTCTTTCAAAATATTATGTTTTAAAAAAAATATTAAAAATCGGGTAGGACCAAATTTTGATCCTACCCGAAAGTAAACAAACAGTATTATATTGTTTTGTTTTTTAGAACTTACCAGCCTTTGCTGCTTCCTCGATGGAAACTGCAACTGCAACAGTCATACCAACCATGGGGTTGTTTCCTGCACCGATCAGACCCATCATCTCTACATGAGCCGGAACAGAAGAGGAACCTGCGAACTGTGCATCAGAATGCATACGGCCCAGAGTATCGGTCATACCATAGGAAGCCGGACCTGCTGCCATATTATCAGGATGCAGAGTACGTCCAGTACCGCCGCCGGAAGCTACGGAGAAGTACTTCTTGCCTGCTTCCAGTCTCTCCTTCTTGTAGGTACCAGCTACCGGATGCTGGAAACGGGTCGGGTTGGTAGAGTTACCGGTAATGGAAACGTCTACGTTCTCTTTCCACATGATTGCAACGCCTTCCGGAACGCTGTTAGCGCCGTAGCAGTTTACTTTTGCACGAAGGCCCTCAGAATAGGACTTGCGGGATACTTCCTTAACCTCGTTGGTGTAAGGATCATACTCTGTCTCAACGAAGGTAAATCCGTTGATACGGGCAATAATCTGAGCTGCATCCTTGCCCAGACCGTTTAAGATAACGCGCAGAGGTTTCTGGCGAACCTTGTTTGCTTTCTCAGCGATACCGATAGCACCCTCAGCTGCTGCGAAGGACTCGTGGCCAGCCAGGAATGCGAAGCACTCGGTCTCCTCTTCCAGAAGCATCTTGCCCAGATTTCCATGTCCCAGACCTACCTTACGGGTGTCTGCTACAGAACCAGGGATACAGAAAGCCTGCAGACCTTCACCGATTGCTGCTGCTGCGTCAGCTGCTTTTCTGCAGCCTTTCTTGATTGCGATAGCTGCACCAACGGTATAAGCCCATTTTGCATTCTCAAAGCAGATCGGCTGAATGCCTTCTACCATCTTGTATACGTCAAGACCTGCGTCTTTTGTAATCTTCTCAGCTTCTTCGATAGAAGCAATGCCATAGCTGTTTAATACTGCATCAATCTGTTTGATGCGTCTCTCATATGATTCAAATAATGCCATGATATGTAGTATCCTCCTTAAAAAATTCGTTTACCGCTTTCTTTATTCCTGTCTCGGGTCGATGATCTTAACAGCATCAGCTACACGGCCATACTGACCTTTTGCTTTCTCCCATGCAGTATTCGGGTCATCACCCTTCTTGATAAAGTCAGTCATCTTACCAAGGCTTACGAACTGATAACCGATGATATGATCGTCTGCATCCAGAGCGATACCGGTTACATAACCCTCTGCCATCTCCAGATAACGCGGGCCTTTTTTCAGAGTTCCATACATGGTACCAACCTGAGAGCGAAGACCTTTTCCCAGATCCTCCAGACCTGCGCCGATGGGAAGACCATCCTCAGAGAAAGCACTCTGGGTTCTTCCGTATACGATCTGCAGGAATAATTCTCTCATTGCAGTGTTGATTGCGTCACAAACCAGGTCAGTATTCAGAGCCTCCAGAACCGTTCTGCCCGGCAGAATCTCAGATGCCATGGCTGCGGAATGGGTCATACCGGAACATCCGATGGTCTCAACCAGAGCCTCCTGGATGATACCCTCTTTTACGTTCAGGGTCAGCTTACATGCGCCCTGCTGCGGAGCACACCAGCCGATACCATGTGTCAGACCAGAAATGTCCTTCACTTCCTTCGCCTGTACCCACTTTGCCTCTTCCGGGATCGGAGCGGCGCCATGATGTACGCCCTGCGCAACGGTGCACATTTTTTCTACTTCATGTGAATAAATCATGTTAAAACTCCTTTCAACTGTGTAATGTCCTGAAGTACGCGTTATAACAGTCCATAACACTCTGGATTGTTAATTTTATCACACCATACTTAATCTTATTTTCTCATAAAAACGCAAAATAGTCCAGTCCTTTTTTGCGTTTTTTGTAACTTACTGTAATAGTTCTGCCATGCGAAGCTTCAGACAGAAAAAAACGTTGAAAGCTTGTTTTCATAAGATTTTTTCTGTCTGAAACTTCATAGGGCAAACGCCCGATGCTTCTTGTCCGCTATAAGCGGTCAAGAAGATGCATGGCTGAACTGTTACACTTCCTGTATCGGTTCAGTTAGGCGCAAAATTCTGCTTTTCCTTCATCTGTCTCAGCTCCTTTAAAATTCCGGACACAATTACAGTTGCCAGAACAAAGGTCAGCATATCTGCTATAGGCTGAGCCATCTGAAGTCCAAGAATGCCGAACAGCTTCGGAAAAATCAGAAGCGCCGGAATCAGAAACAGCCCCTGACGTCCCATAGCTACCAGAGATGCCCGAAATCCATAACCAATAGACTGAGTCAGCATGTTCACCATAATAACCCAGGCCTGGAACGGCATTGTCAGAAGCTGAAGCCGCAGAGCCAGGGTTCCGATTTCAATTACCTGCAGATCCTCTCTGCGGAAAGCCGTAATAATCGGGCGGCTGATTCCAAAGGAGACAATTCCAAATATCGTCAGCATAATTACAGCTACCTTCACGCAAAACCAAAAGGCCTCCAGAACCCGGTCATACCGTTCCGCACCGAAATTGAAGCCGCATACCGGCTGAAATCCCTGCCCAAAGCCTATCAGGCTGGAATTAATAAACATCATAAACCGAGTTACGATGGACATAGCTGCAATGGCTGCATCCCCATAAGGCCCTGCTGCAAAATTCAGAATCACTGCTGCTGCGCTTGCCAGCCCCTGGCGGCAGAAGGAGGGAAGGCCTGCGTGAAGAATTTCTCCATACACCTTTCCCGATGGCCGGAATTTGGAAAGCTGAATTTTAATACAGTCCGGACGGGCATTGCACTGATAAAGCAAAATACAAAAACTGATAATCTGACTGACCATAGTAGCAATGGCTGCCCCTGAAATTCCCAGATCCAGGCCAAAAATCAAAAGGGGATCCAGAATCATATTCAAAATCCCGCCGACTGTAATTCCCACCATGGCAAAAACAGCATTTCCCTGAGAACGGAGGATATTATTCATAACAAAGGAGGTCATCATAAACGGCGCTCCAATCAGAATATATCTTGCGTAATCCTGAGCGTAGGGAGCAATGGTTTCCGTGGCCCCAAGAAAAAATACCAGCTGCCGGGAAAACAAGGTGCCTGCTGCCAGGATCCCCACTCCGATAATAGCTGCTGTATAAAAAGCTGTTGCCGCAAACACACCTGCCCGCTCCTCATCCCGATTTCCCAGAGAACGTGAAATGTGGTTTCCGCTTCCCATGCCCAGAGTAAACCCGATTGCCTGAATCATGGACATCGCTGAAAACATAACACCTACGGCTCCTGATGCACTGGTACTGAGCTGACTGACAAAAAATGTATCTGCCATATTGTAAATAGACGTTACCAGCATACTGATAATCGTAGGAACTGCAAGTCTGGGAATCAGGCGGTTTACCGGTGTTTCAATCATCTGTCTGTATTTTTCTTCCTTTGTCATTCCTCTGGCCATAGGCTTCTCTCCTTTTTCATTCTGTCTCCTGCCGTTTCTTTACTCTGCCTTTTTATGCCTTTTCTCCGGCAAATTTCCTGTTTCTGAATAACTTTTTCTCTTTCCTGTCCTTCTTATGCATGGGCTGCTGCCTGTGGCTCACGGGGAAGTCTCCTCAAAATCCATACATAATAAATAACAAATACAATTCCCTTCATTACGCTGGTAAGTGTCAGAGCCCACCAGATACCGTCCAGCCCCAGTCCGGTTTTTCCCAGCACCAGAGCCAGCGGGATTCTTGCCGCAGTCAGAATAATAGTAATCACAGAACAGGACAGAGTTTTTCCCATTCCCTGGAGAGCGCCTCCTGTTACCAGCTCCTGGCACATAGGCATCTGCCCCAGCCCCAGAATCACAAGATAATGAATGCCAATGGGCAGAATCTCCTCCTCCTGAATAAACAGGCGGAAAATAGGATCTGCACCAAAAATAAGGATACAGGAGGTGATAATTCCCCAGATTCCAATAAAGAGTACTGCAATTCCATAGCTTTTCTTTACCCGGTCATACTGCTTTGCCCCATAGTTCTGTCCTGTAAAGGCATTCATAGCTGAGCCAAAGCCCTCTGCTGTCATCCAGGAAATACATTCCACCTGACCTCCTACCCTCTGGACTGCCACCGCTGCATCTCCCCAGGAGGCAATCATTCTGGTAAGCACCATGGAAATCCCGGAGTACAGCATTGTCTGAAACGCCGATGGTGTTCCCACTGCCAGAATCGTCCGGAAAAATTCCCAGGGAACCTTTTTCCACAGACCGATTTTATGAAGCAGAACCGGTTCCCGGGAAGCTCTGATCGTCAAAACAAGGGTAACCGTCATCTGTGCCGAAACTGTAGCCACAGCAGCGCCTGCTGCTTCCATTCTTGGAAAGGGTCCTATTCCGAAAATCAGAATGGGATCCAGGATCATGTTCATAGCCAGTCCGATACAGTTTGCCAGAAAAGGGGTTTTGCTGTCCCCTACTGCCGTAAATAATCCGGTCAGCGTCTGGTTCAAAAACGGGAACAGAATCAGGCCGCAGGTAATCCGAAGATAGACCTTTGCCGCCTGTACTGTTCCAGCGCTTTCCAGGCGGAAAAATCCAATCAGAGGATCCGCGCACAGATTGACAATCAGGGCAAAGGCAAGAGCAAGAAGCACTGTCAGCTGCAGGGCTCCTCTCCCGTAGACCCTCGCTTCCTCTCTCTGCTGTTTTCCCAGACTGTGCGCCACCTTAACCTGTCCGCCCATTTTTGCCAGCATCACGATTCCGGAGGAAAACCAGGTATACATTCCTGCTGCTCCCACTGCCGTTACCGCATGGCTTCCAACTCGTCCAATCCACGCCATATCAGTCAGATTGTAGGCGGTCTGAACCAGGGAGGTTGCCATAATCGGCAGCGCAAGTCCTGTCAGAGACGGAAAAATATGTCCGTTCAGTAAATCAATGTGATGGGATTCTTTTTTCATGTCTTCTGATTCATCCTTTCTTCCTATATCATCCTTTTCTCCGCGTCACAGAAAAAGACGGGTGCCGCATTTTTTCTGCAGCACCCTACTGATTCCAGCGGTATTCCCGCCTCAATTTTTTTAATTTTTATTGCGCAGATATTCATCAATTCCCTTTGCGCCGTGTTTTCCTGCCTCCATGGCAAGAATAACTGTAGCCGCTCCGGTTACTGCATCACCGCCTGCAAATACGCCCGGACGGGAAGTCTGTCCGGTTTCCGCTTCTGCAACAATGCATTTGCGCTTATTGATTTCCAGACCTTCTGTAGTAGAGGAAATCAGCGGATTCGGAGAAGTTCCCAGTGACATAATCACAGTGTCTACCTCCATCACATAGTCAGAGCCTTCGACTTCTACGGGTCTTCTTCTTCCAGAAGCATCTGGCTCGCCTAACTCCATTTTACGAACTACCATTCCCTTTACCCAGTCATTTTCATCAGTCAGAATCTCTACGGGATTGGTCAGAAGGTTGAAAATAACACCTTCCTCCTTTGCATGATGAACCTCCTCCACACGGGCCGGAAGCTCTGCCTCACTGCGGCGATATACAATATGTACCTCTGCTCCAAGACGAAGCGCTGTTCTTGCAGCATCCATTGCTACGTTTCCGCCGCCTACAACAGCTACCTTTTTTCCTGCCACAATCGGGGTGTCATAATCCTCACGGAATGCCTTCATCAGGTTGTTTCTGGTCAGATACTCATTGGCGGAAAATACGCCGTTGGCATTCTCACCAGGAATTCCCATAAATTTCGGAAGACCTGCACCGGAACCGATGAAAACAGCCTCAAAGCCTTCCTCATCCATTAATTCATCAATGGTTACGGACTTTCCGATAATCACATCTGTCTCAATGGTCACACCCAGCTTTTTCACATTTTCAATCTCGCTGCGGACAACGGAATTCTTCGGAAGACGGAACTCCGGAATACCGTAGGTCAGAACGCCGCCCGGCTCATGAAGAGCTTCGAAAATCGTTACCTCGTAGCCCATCTTTGCCAGATCGCCAGCACAGGTTAAACCTGCAGGGCCGGATCCCACAACAGCCACCTTATGACCGTTTTTCTCAGCTGTTACCCTGGGTACAAAACCATTCTCTCTGGACCAGTCTGCAACAAAGCGCTCCAGCTTTCCAATGGAAATCGGCTCGCCCTTGATACCACGGATACACTGTCCTTCACACTGGCTTTCCTGAGGACATACCCGTCCGCAGACAGCAGGAAGTGCAGATGATTCTGCAATAATATTGGCTGCTTCTTCAAAATTGCCGGCCTCTACTTCTTTGATAAATCCCGGAATATTGATGGAAACAGGACATCCGCCCATGCACTTGGCATTTTTACATTTCAGGCAGCGGGAAGCCTCCTCCATTGCCTCTTCTTTATTATAACCATAGCAAACCTCTTCAAAATTCGTTGCGCGAACCTTCGCATCCTGCTCTCTTACAGGAACTTTCTTTAATACGTCCATGATTTTATCCTCCGATCTGATTCCTCTGTTCTGCCATTAATCGTTGCAGTGGCCGCAGCCGCCATGATGAGTATCACCCTCGATTGCCTTTAACATTGCCCGGCCTTCTTCTGTCTTATACATCTGCTGGCGCTTCATAGCTTCATCAAAGTTTACCAAATGGCCATCAAACTCCGGTCCGTCTACACAGGCAAATTTCACTTCTCCGCCTACGGTCAGACGGCATGCTCCGCACATACCGGTTCCGTCTACCATAACAGGGTTCATGCTGACAATGGTTGGAAGCTCCAGCTCCTTAGTCAGCTTGCAGACAAATTTCATCATAATCATCGGTCCGATGGCAACACAAACGTCATAGTGTTTTCCCTGATTCTTTACCAGTTCCTCAATCACACTGGTTACCATGCCTTTTCTCTCATAAGAACCATCGTCTGTGGTAACATAAAGATTTCCTGCTACCTGACGCATCTCATCCTCCAGAATCAAAAGATCCTTTGTCTTGGCACCTACAATGACATCTGCCTCAATGCCATGCTCCTTCATCCATTTTACCTGAGGATATACCGGCGCTGTTCCCACACCGCCTGCCACAAACAGATATTTGCGCTTTTTTACTTCCTCCAGATCATCCTTTACAAACTCAGATGGCTGTCCCAGCGGTCCTACAAAATCCTGGAAGGCATCTCCGGCCTTCAGTCCGGACATTCTCAGAGTAGAAGCACCTACAATCTGGAATACAATGGTAACGGTTCCCTGTTCCCGATTGTAATCGCAGATTGTCAGAGGAATCCGTTCTCCCTTCTCATCTATTTTGACAATTACAAACTCTCCCGGCTGACAGGCTCTGGCCACACGCGGGGCCTCCACATCCATCAGAAAAATCTTATCAGCCAGCTGTTCTGCTTTCAAAATTCTGTACATATTGATCCTCCCATGTTCTGCTGCTGCAAAATATTTTATCATGTATTCTAAGGGTTTTATTGTTCCTCAGAAACTGTTTCTTTTATCAGTTCCATTCTTTTATCAGTTCCCGGATCTCTGCTTCTCATATACGCGGTAGGTATAGCAAAGATCAAAATATGTCTGCTCATCGCTTTCCTCCGTCATCTCCCATTCCCCAGACTCTTCCAGGTTGGGAAAATGTGCATCTGCGGAATATGCAAAATCAATCCAGGTAATTTCTGCCCGGCTGCAGTAGGGCAGAAACTGGCGGTAAATACTCTCTCCGCCAATAATATAAATATCATCTGGTCCGTAGTCCTTTAAAAGCTCCAGACACTCCTCTAAACTGTGACAGACATCTGCGCCCTTCACACGGTACTCCGGATCCCTGCTCAGAATCACATTTCTCCGGCCATAGAGAGGCTGTCCGCCTGGAAGCGTATCCAGAGTCTTCCGGCCCATTACAATCACCTTGCCCAAGGTCATATCTCGGAACCGCTTCTGATCCTGCGGAATCGTTACAAGAAGCTGGCCCTTCTGGCCAATGGCCCAGTGGCTGTCTACTGCTGCAATATAAATCAAATTGGATCACTTCTTTCCGGTATTCTGTCTTCTTCTGCAAGAATCAGCTCTTTGGCGTAAGGCAAAGTCTTTATCCAATCGCAGAAGGTATGCCATTCCTGCAGCTTATGGCTGCGGCGGGCATAATACATATTAATCAGATTCTCATAATTCATCGTACAGGTACGCATCTGGTTATAGCTGGAAGGAAGAAGCTGAATCATATCGTACCAGTAAGCCTTTTCCTTCGTTTCCATGTACTTCAGGCGAATTTTCTCCAGCTGCTCCACTACAGTTTTCATATACTCCAGAGTTTCCGGAGTCATATGATCGTGACTGAAATCATCCAGTTCAAAGGGGCGGCTGTGAATCTTATGCATCGTGCTGGTAGAATTGGCAACCGTAGCCACTTTATAAGTATCATACTCCTTCCACCAGTACATGGGAGCCGTAATATCAACGGAAACAAAAACCTGACGAAGATACTTGCGGTGATCGCCGGTTCCTGCCTTTCTTAAGCGCTTTGCCAGATCCAGATCATTGGGTCCCAGCACATACTCTCCGTTTTCATTATAGCCGCTGTCCATTCTCCCCCAGCTGTTCATGGGATTTCTTGCACCGCGAATGGCATTCTCCAGATTCATAACGCTTGTGCGTTCTAATGTTATCATGTGGAATTCCTTTCTGTTTTCTGCTATTTCCATTCCCCTTCGGGGAAATTCATTTTCTGCTGAAAGCATAGCCTGTCTCTCATTATAACCAAGGAAAAAGCGCATAGCAAGACTTTTTTTGTAAAACTGTTAAGGTTTCGACAATCTGTTCTTCTTATTACCTGCTTCCGGGAGCCATATCCTCTCTGGTATCCACATCCTCCAGCTCCCGCGGATCCCCTGTTTCATACCGGTATACCACCTGCGGATGGGCAGACAGAATTGCTCTTCCTCCCTGGTCTCCCAAAAGCCCCTTGAGCTCCGGTACATATTTTACAGAAAAGACGGCAGGACTTCCGTCTCTTCCCCGGCAGGAAACTGTTCCAAGACCTGTTTTTCCTGCTTTCCAGCCATTTACCAAGCCAGAAATGGTCTTTTTCGTCAGCCAGGGCTGATCGCATACAGCAAAACAGATTCCATCCAGACTTCCCTGCTCCAGTTCCTGTTCCAGCGCCTCCAGGGCAAGATGAATGGAATGAGAAACTCCAAGGCTGCTGTCTCTGTTTTCTACTGTTGTAAAACCGTACGCTGTCCCGCTCTGAAGAATCTCCTCGTACTGGCTTACCAGAATTTTTCTGCGGAAAACTGTTTTGGAAAGTCCCGCTGTCTCCTCTAAAATATGGCGGTACATAGGCATACCGTCTACCGGAACCAGCAGCTTGTTGCTTTCAAAGCGCCTGCTGTCCCCGGCAGCAAGAACGACCAGAGCAGTCCTTGGATTTGCGGTCTGATGGCAGAGAATTGCCTCCAAAACCCCGCCCCCGATAGAAGAAGCCTTGTCTGATACAGTAAAGCAGTGCTTTCTCTCGCACCGGGGATCTACATCTCCGGATTTCATTCCCTTTGTTACCAAAACACCATCCTGTAAAAGTCCCCGCACCACACCATCTATCTGTGCATAAATCGGAGTTTCTCCGGCATATCCCACCAGCTCTCCGGCCTTTACCTGATCTCCAATGGATACTGTGCCTCGAAATACTCCATCATCAGATGCTCGAATCAGACGTTCCAGTCCATAACCGCCAATCAGCCCCGGCACTCCTGTATTTGCAATCGCCGGACCGTCCCAGATACACCTTCCCAGATAATGGCCCCGTTTGCTTTCTACCACACAGTGACAGTCTGTTCCGGCGCAAAATCCCGGTCCTATCGCAATCACTGTAGGTGCATCGGTAATGGAGGTTCCTGTATTGTATTTCGCCAAAATCGCATCTACCACTATCTGCGGCTTCATCTGCTTCACAATTTCAGCCTTTTCATCTACAATTACTGCAATCCTCCCACAGCCGACAGCAGCTTTTATTTCCTCCAGAGAATGACACCGTACACCAGTCACATCTTCTACCTGCGTTTCTCCCAGATACACCGCAGGAGAAAAGGCTACTGTCCGCCTTACAGTTGTCGGAACAGCAATCTCCGTCATAATAATCTGATATCCGCACCTGTGCAGCCTGAGGGCTATTCCGCTGGCTAAATCCCCAGCTCCCTTAATGACTGCCAATCCTCGGTTTTCCATTGTTTCCTTCTCCTTTTTCTGACTCATATTTCTGTTTATCGTCCGCTTTCCTATTCTTCTGCTGGAAAATCACCCCTTATTTCCGGTAGGCTGTCACAGCACATCCCTTCTGCATAGTTACGGGAAGCAGCTTCAGAATCATTTCTGCCGCCTTCCGCTCTTTTTCCCCGTCTGCCTGATTCAGCACCACCCGGTAATAGCGGCCCTGCACTCCCTTGTGGCTTCCTCTCTCATCCATAAGAATCAGGGCCAGATCCTCCGGCGTAATCACATCCTCACCCTCACGCATCAGCCATTTCCCGTATTCCCGGAACCGGAAACAGGTATCTGCAAAGGTTCCTCCCAGAGCCGACAATCCGGCGCAGGCAATCACAAGGCCTGTCTGAGGAATAATCACCGGCTCCCATTCTCCCGGAACCTTAACCGGCTTTTTCTTTGCGCCGTCCGCTTCAATCAGAATCACATCAGCCATTTGAAGCAGGCGCTCCATCTCTTCCGGCTCGCCCAGCCCCTCCGGCATACTCAGCTTATATGTCTCTTCCTCCTTCAACAGCGGCTTTCCCACTGTAAGGATTCCCCCTTCCCACATATCAGCTGTCACTTCTCTGACATGATCCACAAAGGCAGAAAGTCCGTTTTCCGGACATTGAATATGCGTGCTGGTTGTAATCAGAACACGAAGCCCCTGTTCTGAAAGCTCGTCTGCCAGCTGATAAATGGTGGTGGTTTTTCCGCCTCCGCCTACAAGAGAAATAATCCGGGGCAGCTGCTCCTTCTTCTCAAATCCCAAAGCTGCCATCAGACTTTTCGCTGGCTTCAGCTCTCCTGTTTCCTGTTTCCTGGACCAAACCTGATTCATTTTTCTTCCTTCCTTTCCTTCATATACATTTCCGTTCCGGCAAAGCTGCCTCTGCGATATAAGGCTCCATTCCTTCCAATAATTTCATGGAAGTTTTATTCCTGCAGGAAGCCTTATAACAGAAAAAACCGAATTTCCTGCAAAAATGGCAGATCATCCGGCTTTTTCTATACGCAATGCAGAACTGCTATTTTTTAGTCATTTTCCGGCGTATGAACACATAACAGATAATGTGCGCCGTAAATGTCAATGCCCAGGATACCGGATAAGACAGATACAAAGTCTCCAGGGTCCTGTTTGATGCAAATACAGTAAAAATCCAGAAGATACGGAATCCGCAGGCTCCGGTCAGCGATACCAGCATCGGCGCCACCGAGTAGCCGATTCCTCTCAGAGCTCCCACCATTACATCCATAATTCCGCAGAGAAAATATGGGCCGCTGATCAGGCGGAGACGGTTCATTCCGTACTGAATTACCTCCGGATCCGAAGAATAGATTCCCAAAAGCTGCCGCCCTGCCAGAACGGCGCCTCCTCCCATCACGATCCCTACCATAATAACAATAGCCTGACAGTAAATCAGAATTTTGGTCATTCGTTTATAATTTCCTGCTCCAAAGTTCTGGCTTGTAAAGCTCAGAGCTGTCTGATACACCGCATTCATAGATGTATAAACAAATCCTTCAATATTGGCAGACGCAGTGTTTCCCGCCATGGCAACAGCTCCAAAGGAGTTGACAGAGGACTGAATCAGAACATTGGAAATAGAAAAAACCGATCCCTGAATACCAGCCGGAAGACCGATTTTTGCAATTTTCTTTACCTTATCCCCCTTTAGCTTCAGTTTGCTTTTCTGCAGACGGTAAGGTGCATCTGAACGCGCCAGACACTGAATAATCAGAGCAGCAGAAACACATTGGGAAATCGTTGTAGCCAGGGCAACTCCTGCTACCCCCATGGAAAACTGAATCACAAAAATCAGATTCAGAACCACATTGATCACGCCTGCTGTCAGAAGAAAATACAGCGGTCTTCTCGTATCTCCAATCGCCCTTAAAATAGCGCTTCCAAAATTATAAATCAGAGTTGCAGGCATTCCTAAAAAATAGATCTTCATATACAGAGTTGCAAGTACCAGAACCTCATCTGGAGTTCCCATCAGCTCCAGCATCGGATCCGAAAGGAAAAATCCCAAAAAAATCAGAATCACACCGCCGATCCCTGCCAGAAGAATAGAGGTATGAACCGTCTCTTCCAGATCTTTGAGCCTTTGAGCTCCATAAAACTGAGCAACCAGCACATTTGCTCCAATAGACAATCCAATAAACAGATTCACCAGCAGGTTAATCAGCGATGAAGTGGAGCCTACTGCCGCCAGCGATTCACTTCCCGCAAACCGCCCCACCACGATAATGTCTGCCGCATTGAATAACAGCTGAAGAATTCCCGACAGCATCAGCGGTACTGCAAAAACGATCAGCTTAGAAAACAGCGGACCGCTGCACATATCCATTTCATAGGTTCTGGCCCCTTTTTTCTGTGCCATGATAATCCCCTCTCTTTTTTCTCTTTTCTAAAATGAATTTGGCTGTTTTGTTTTTGCCTGAATTCCAGCGCATCCTTCCGCAGTTTTTAGTCTCTGCTGCCCAAGCTTACAGTGCCTTATAAATCACCAGCGCTGCGGCCACGCCAAGAATCCCGGCCATGGTAATTTTAATGGAAAGACCAAAGGTAATCACCACTACTCCCAGATTCAGGATCAGAGGCTCATCCAGTCCAAAGGACTGCCCGAAATTCAGCCAGGAAAGCCACGGGATCCCCTCTGCCATATTTCCCAGAAAACCACCCAGGACAATGCCTGCAAGCAAAAGCAGCAGGAGTATCCAGAAATTTCTGTTTCTCATCTTTTTCTTCCTTCCTACAGAAGCAGTTCTCTCCATGCTTCATACTGAATTTCTGCTTTTTCCACAGCTTCCAAAAGCAGCTTACGGCTGTCTGCCGGCGCTGACCAGGCAAGACCGCAGCCTGCAGTAATTTCCCTGGGCACAGGAATCATACGCCCCGGGACTCCCCGATCCTGAAATTGCTTTTCTGCTGCCATAGCTTCTGTTGTTGTATGAAACGTCATGACCATACGAAGTTCTTTTTTCCTCATCTGTCTCTCCTGCTGTTTCTGTTTTATTCCACTTCCCGGCACAGCTGCTCTACTGCATAAACAGCCATTTCTGCCTCTTCCCTGGTATTGAGATGGGAAAAGGAAAAACGAACGGCTCCCCGATCCCTGGTTTTCAGAGCCTCATGCATCAACGGCGCACAGTGAGCTCCTGCCCTGGTTTGAATTCCATATCTCTCTGCCAGCTCTCCTGCAGCCCATCCGGAATCCTCCTCCCCAATATTGAGAGAAACCACCGGAGTCCGCAAAGCTTCCCTGGAAGAAAAATCACCATACACCGTTACCTGGGAAAGTCTGCTGACCTGGTCATAAAAATACCACATCAGCTCCAATTCCTTTTTCCTCAGAATATCCTGTCCCTGTTCCCGTATGTATGTCAGCGCTGCCTGCAGTCCTGCAATTCCGTGACCATTTAAGGTTCCTGCCTCCAGGGCCACCGGCATTTGAGCGGGATGCTCTCTGCTGTAGCTTAAAATTCCGCTTCCTCCCACTATCAGAGGACGGACAGAAACTCCCTTTCGCACACAGATTCCCCCGGTTCCCTGAGGCCCTAAAAGCCCCTTATGACCAGTAAAGCACAAAATATCAATGGCCATCTCTTTCATATCAATGAGAAGAATGCCTGCGCTCTGAGATACATCTGCCACAAAGAGGATTCCTCTGTCCCTGCACATTGTTCCAATCGTCTTTAAATCATTCACATTGCCTGTCACATTAGAAGCGTGAGTACAAAACAGAGCCTTTGTCCCCGGTTTCAGCTCCTGCTCCAGCCTTTCCATGGAAAGACGGCCTTTTTCGTCTGCTGGTACAACACAAAGAGATACCCCCTGCTTTTCCATCCGGTACAGAGGTCTCAGGACAGAATTATGCTCCATTGCCGTTGTAACCGCCCGATCTCCGGGATTTAATATCCCCTGAATTACCGTGTTCAGGGCAGCCGTGGCGTTAGGCGTAAAGACCACCTGCTCCGGACCGTCCCCTCCAAAAAAATCAGACAGCGCTTCTCTTGTTTCATATATCATCCGGGATGCTCCCAGACTTGCACTGTGAGCGCCCCTGCCGCTGTTTCCCAGGCAGTTCATAGCAGCTGTCACTGCCATCACCACAGGCTCAGGCTTGGGCAGTGACGTTGCCGCATGATCCAGATAAATCATAAGCTCTAAACGCCTCCTGTCAGACGCACCCAGACATCCTCCTTCGGCAGAACTCTTCCCACAACCGCATAGGGGGTATCCAGTCCCTCTGTCTGGAAATCAGATAAAATTTTCTCAGCCGTCTCCGGAGTTACGCTCACAAGCAGGCCTCCTGAGGTCTGGGGATCAAAGAAAATATCCTGCAGCCACTCCTCTGCTTTACTTACATCTGTATCCTGTCCCGCATAGGCTCTGTTTTTATATGCCCCCTCCGGAATCAGACCCATTTTGGCATACTCACAGGCAGCCGTCTGCAGAGGCAGTCCAGCTCCGTCAATTTCCACGGTAACGCCGCTTCCCTTTGCCAGTTCCAGGCTGTGTCCAGCCAATCCAAATCCAGTCACATCGGTACAGGCATGGATTTCATAACGGTCAAAAATCTGCTTTGCCTTTTTGTTTAAGGAGGTCATTACCCCAATAACTTCTGCTTCTGCTTCCTTAGAGGCCAGCTCTGCCTTAACTGCTGTATTTACAATTCCCGTTCCAAGGGGCTTGGTCAGTATCAGCACATCTCCGGCAACAGCTCCGCAGTTTTTCAAAATCCGGTCTGGATGAACAAAGCCGCTTACGCTTAGCCCGTATTTGGGTACATCATCCTGAATGGAATGTCCTCCCGCCAGCACAGCTCCCGCCTCTTTTACCTTGTCTGCTCCGCCCCGCAGAATCTCTGCCAGAAACTTGGGATTGACGCAGTTTGGCCATGCAACAATATTGAGTGCCACCTTCGGCTCTCCTCCCATAGCATAGATATCACTAAGCGCATTGGCTGCCGCTACCTGACCGAACACATAGGGATCGTCCACCATAGGCGGGAAGAAATCCAGAGTCTGGATCAAAGCCACATCCTCATTCACCTGATAAATAGCCCCGTCATCGGAGGTTTCAATTCCTACCAGAAGTCTGGGATCCTCGAATTTGGGAAGGCTCTCTAAAATCCCCGCCAATGTTCCCGGTCCTATTTTTGCAGCACAGCCTGCTGTGTGTGCAAGCTTTGTCAGCCTTACTTCTTCGTCTGGTATCATACTTCTTCTCCTTTTCCTGTTTTATCTATCTGCACAGACTCCTTTTGCCCCTGTCTGTCAGTCCCCGTTTCTGCTACATCTGATGCCGGACAATGGCGTATTCATCCCCCAGCCGGTAATAAGGACAGTCGTAAAACCGATCCTCCATAAATCGCGCCATCTCATCCTCATCCAGATTAACCCCGCAGACATAGCACTCATAATCTTCATCATACTCATAATACATACAGCTGTCACAGCTGGATTTTCTCTGTTTCATACACACCTCTCTCCCTTTTTTCGTGGTAGTGTCAAATCCTACCCATTTTTTATTGTTAAAACCTTATAAAAACCTTGAT
>OJPI01000289.1_pt1 | contig 42287 bp, 60 predicted proteins | sample 1598461 | NCBI WGS metagenome assembly OJPI01 (sample SAMN03922483, study PRJEB24848) | human gut metagenome | isolation source: stool sample | host: Homo sapiens | place: Germany | collected 2011-05 | reverse complement strand
TTTTTATGTCATAGGACGCACTTTCCTATGGCATAAAAAAACATCCTTTAGAATAATCTCTTGTAAAATTATTTTAAAGGATGTTTTTCTATTTGTCATTGTAGCTGTAGTATAATCTGTCTCTTGTACCTATTTCCAATAAAACTCCCGATAACTAAGGTAATAAGAACGCAGCCAAATGCTTCCTCCCATTCTGGAAAACCGATAATTTTCCTCTCTGTTTCCACAAATCAAAGCATCGACTGGTACATGGAACAATGCACTCAGTGCATATAAATTGTCAATTGTGGGCAGATTTCTCCCTTCAAACCAGTGATAAATACTCTGAGGAGTTGCCAATTTCAAATATTCCTGCAGATTACGGACAGTCAAGCCCCTTCTCTGCATCATATTTTTCATATTCTGTCCAGTTTTATACATGTCAATATGAGGATATTGGTTTATGCCATCCCAACTCCCTTCTGCACCTTTTGGCATTTTCTAGACTCTAGTTTCTCTATAAAATTATATCAGAACTTTCCCTCTCTGTCATTATAGCTGTGCTATAAATTAAAACCTTGTAAATGAAATCTCTGCTTTCAAACCCTTCTTTGTTTCATCTCCTGTCGTAAACAGCTTCTTCCCACCGAAAGGCAATAACAAAAAAAGGCAGCCATTTTTAGCTTTCGCTGCCATTGACTACCTCAAAATAATCCTTATATTCTACTTCAATCGCATATTTCATCCGGGTCATACTAATGTAAAGATGGGCCTTTAATGCCTCCTCCAGCCCCTTTTCATCCTTCTTTTCCAAAAACTCCAGAAGCTGTTTGTGCTCCCGGATAATACGGGTAAAATCTGTTTCTGTAACAAAATCCAACATGCGGAATCTGGTATAATGCAGCTGCTGAGCCTGTATAAAATCCCACAGCTTCGTCTTGCCTATAGCACAAAACCACAAACCATGCATCTGGGCATCCATACTGTAAAACTGTTCCGGCTCAAATCCTGGCTCCTGAATCAAAAGCTCCTGGCACCGAATCTGATGACGTATTTCCTCATAAAGAAGAGGCGTCGCCACTTCCATAAAGTCACGCATCACCATCAGTTCAACTGCAACCCTCATATAAATCATCTGCCGGATATTATCCAGATTGAGAAGTGTCACATAAGTTCCCGAATACGGAATCGTATTCACAAACCCCTGCTCCTGCAGTCTCCGAAGAGCTTCCCGGACCGGAGTCCGGGAAACGTCAAACCGGCTGCAGATTTCATTTTCACTGATTGCCTGTCCAGGTTTCAGCTCTAAAGAAAGAATTTCCTGCTTCAGCATGTCGAATACATAGTCGCCGCGATTCTTATAACACTTTTCGCCCATGCGTCTTCCTCCTTTTGCTATCCTGCAGGCTCAGCTTGCGGATCTGCCTGCGAAATCGATTTATAAAATCAGATTAGGACGGCTGCTTTCCAATATAAGCCTGAATACCGCCATCTACGTACAGAATCTGTCCGTTTACAAAGTTAGAAGCGTCAGATGCCAGGAATACTGCCGGTCCGCCCAGATCCTCTGCCTCGCCCCAGCGGCCAGCCGGAGTCTTGCTTACGATAAACTGGTCAAACGGATGTCTGGAACCATCAGCCTGCTTCTCACGCAGCGGAGCTGTCTGAGGAGTAGCAATGTAGCCAGGTCCAATACCGTTACACTGAATGTTGTGCTCGCCGTACTCAGAACAGATATTTCTGGTCAGCATCTTTAAGCCGCCCTTTGCTGCTGCATAAGCAGATACGGTCTCACGACCAAACTCAGACATCATAGAGCAGATGTTGATAATCTTGCCGTGGCCCTTCTTAATCATAGACGGGATAACAGCCTTAGATACGATAAACGGAGCATTTAAGTCTACATCAATAACCTGACGGAAATCCTTTGCAGACATTTCAATCATCGGGATTCTCTTGATGATACCTGCATTATTTACCAGAATATCAACCACGCCAACCTCGTTTTCGATCTGAGCAACCATTGCATTTACAGCATCCTCGTTGGTAACGTCACATACATAGCCATGAGCTTTAATACCAATCTCAGCATAGGCAGCAACACCCTTGTCCACCAGCTCCTGCTTAATATCATTAAAAACGATAGTTGCTCCAGCACCTGCCATAGCTTTTGCAATAGCAAAGCCAATGCCGTAAGAAGCGCCGGTAATCAGGGCAACTTTGCCTTCCAGGGAATAATTGTTGATGTAATCCATAATTCATTCTCCTTCTCTCTCTTTTATTTGTATACAGTTCTTTAACTTGTATACACTTAACTTGTATGTATACAATATCACATCTCATCCAATCTTTCAATATACAGTTTATACAAATTATATCTTTTGTTTTTGTACATATCATCGACAATTTGGCACGATGGGCGTAAAAGATACCGCGCAAAAAGAAAGAGCCTCTATCTATAGCCTCCTACGACTATCATATAAAGACTCTTTCCTGGCATTTTCTTTCAGTCTTTCACATCTTTTCAACTCAAATTATATTATCTTTTCCTTTATCTCTCATCTAAGATAATTTATATTTTTTAATATAATCTATCATTTTATATTCTCATTTCTTTGAATATTTCCTATCTCTGATATCTTATATTTACTACCTAATATTTCCTATCTTTTGATTCCTGATAAATTTTGATATTTACTTTTGATTGAAATTCTGTTCCAAACCTATTCAAGTTGAGGTAACTGCCAAACCCTTTTGTTACTTTTCAGCTCCACAAACATCTGCGTCTTGAATCAAATGTCTGTTTCTCTGCTTTTGTTTGGATAAGAAGTTCTTATCTTTATGGTTATATAATATCACTACTTTTCCATTTTGTCAACACATTTTTCAATTTATTTTCAACAAAAACATTAATAATATTTTATATTTGTATCTATTCTTTATATTTTCTGATATATTTAGTTTTTTTTATTTATTATTCTAAATTATACTTAAGAATCTGTTTTTCCACTTCTTGCCTGCGGCTTATCAAATGCCGGATTAAAGGCATAAAAATTACGGCTGCTCAAACGATCCTGAACGTCTCTTAAAACTTCACCGAACCGCTGAAAATGGATAATTTCTCTCTCTCTCAAAAAGCGAATCGGATCGCATACCTCCGGATCCTTTACCACCCGAAGGATATTATCATAGGTCGACCGGGCTTTCTGTTCCGCAGCAAGATCCTCGAAAAGATCTGTAATCGGATCTCCCTTAGACTGAAACTCACAGGCATTCAGAGGAATTCCTCCTGCTGCCTGCGGCCAGACTCCCGTTGTATGATCAATATAATACGGGCCAAATCCAGAATCCTCAATTTCCTGAGGTGTCAGATTTCTCGTCAGCTGGTGCACAATTGCTCCAATAATCTCAAAATGCCCCAGCTCTTCTGTTCCCACATCATTCAGAACCGCCTTTCCCTTTTCATAGGGCATTGCATATCTCTGGCTCAAATATCGAAGAGCTGCCGCTGCCTCACCATCCGGGCCGCCATACTGTAAGAACATATGATGATTTTCAGCCCCTTGCCAGAACCAAAAATGACCTATTTTGCCAACCCAGGCCACCGCAGCGCCCCATCTGCGTCTGGTGTCAATGTGACTGGCTCGGTCAGCATCCGCCCCTCATCATCCATGATGTACCACTTTCCATCTATGGTCTGCTGCCCCTTCACCATGGCTCCATCCGCTCCCAGATAGTACCAATGGCCATTGTAGCAGTACCAGGTGTCATGAACCATCATTCCGGCACCGTCAAACCAGTACCAGCACCCCTCATCCTCGTACCAGTCGTTGACAACGCACTTTCCTGGATCCAGATAATACCTCCAGCCGCCGTTTTCCTGCTGCCAGCCGGATTTCCCCAGTTTTAACCATGGCGGCAGTCCGTAGCCCAATATCTTACTGTCAGTGCGGCTGTAGGATTTTCTGCACACACCACCGCCGTTTTCCACCACGCCGGAAGCTCCGGAGGTGTTTCCCTCAATGGTCTTTACTCGCGTGGCCGTTACCTCCGTTACAATCCCGGTGTGATAGGCTCTCTTCCCGTTGGTAAAAAATATCACCGCTCCCGGCTCCGGAGTGCGACTAAAACAGCCGGCTCTTTTAAACTGTTCCGATCCTGTCGGACAATAATGATACAGACTGCCGCATAACAGCATCTTGGCTGTCTCCAGGCCAAACGCCTGCACAAATACTTCTGAAACGAACATGGCGCACCAAGGCTGCCCCTGATAGTTGCCGCCGGTATGCTCCCGGTAATCCCTAGCAAAACAGGTATAGTTGTTACTGCCTGCGTTGGCCGTAAAATCGTCCAGATGGGCATTACTTCGCTTTTCCAAGTAGCCGACCCATTTGGCGGCCTGGTCGATTAACTTCTTTACTGTATTTTCCATAATATTTTCCACTCTTTCGTTCAAAATCAAATTCTGTATCAAAAATTACACACGTAATATATCTATACGTATTGCTTTTGTACGTATTATATAGTATAATCTTTTTGTAAGGAGGAATGGAGATGCCCAAAAAACCAATCGAGATGGAGAGGATTATCTTTTCTGACGGCTGGGTGTTTAAATCACAGACCGGCTCACACCGTCATTACATACATCCGACAAAACCTGGAAAAGTTACAATTCCCTTTCACTCAAAAGAGTTGCCAAAAGGCACTGAAAATTCCATCTTAAAACAGGCGGGGCTAAAATAGCCCTGCCAATCATAGGAGGTATGATTATGTTATCTATGTATCCTGCTTGTTTTTGCAAGGAAGAAGTCGGCTATTCTGTTTTCTTTCCTGATTTAAATTGGCTTACTACCTGCGGAGATAATTTAGAAGACGCTATGTCCATGGCAATTGATTGTCTGGCTGGTTATCTTTATGACTGTAAAAAGGATGGCGAACCGGTTCCAGAACCTTCTGAAATCAGTTCTCTTTCCGTAGAAACACAATTAAAAGATATTTACGAAGATTCTCCCATTCCTGCTTATTTTATCAATATAGTGTCTGTGGATGTTGCCTCTTACGCAAAAGAACATTTTGAAAAGTCAGTGAAAAAAACTCTTACCATTCCAGCCTGGTTAAATAAGGCGGCTTTAGAGCATGAAATTAACTTCTCGCAAGTTCTTCAGGAAGCCCTTCTTTCTAAAATCCAATCGCTGTAATTAGCACAGACCCCAGATTTTCATCTGGGGGTGTTTTGCTGTTGCGATGTCGCAATTTGTTTTCGTTGACTTTTCTGGCAAAATGGAATATGATATAGGTAGCTAAGGAATGTAGCTATATGTCCACGGACATAACGAAAGCCCCGGAGTGCCAGCTCCGAGGCTTTCTTGCTTGTTACGGTAAGCTAATCCGTTCAGGCTGTTGCCGCCTATTTATCTCTATCCAACCATTTGCAAATATAGTAGCCAGCTACACTTGCCAACACAGAGATAAGGAATGTAACTATGTATTCCACGGACACCACCTCCTTTCTGCTGGAGGTTCGGCAGCTCCTACATCATATCACATTTTTTGTCATAATTCTACATGATTCCACTTACTGCGCCACAATATTGTATACCCGGCATAACCCGGCCGGGCGCGGGAGATCCGGATCACCTCCTTACAGGTTCTCACTGTCGCCATTTTCGTCCTCTTCTGGGATTTCTGTGACGGTCTCAATCTTTTTCTTAACAAATCGTAAAACCGGGCTCAGAACCGGGATAACCAGTCCTGTAGCCTCGCAGTTTTCCGTAATACTAATTAATTCATTCACCACCAACCAACTAGCCACCATGGCCGCAAACAGCAGCGGAAACTGCATTTCAATATGTAACGTGGCGGTCACATAGGATATCATGCAATCAATTCCAAATCCGACAAAAATCAAAATATACATCATGACTTTTTTAACGATTCCGGTAATGGATTTTTTACTGGTAATCTTCTCACCGTTTACTTTGGATGCGGCAAGCCCGGTAAAATAATCAATGATGTTACAGGGCACCAGCAGCGCCAAAGGCACTGCCAGAATCCCGAAGAAGCTGAAAAATGCGCCCGCTGCTGCGCTGATGACGTATTCCAGAGACTTTTCTTTCATGTTTTTCATTTATTCCTCCTGTTTTAATCGTGGTCACAATCCTTATGTCCAGGACCGCCCTCCTTATGTCCAGACTGGACAATATGGGGCTTTCCAGGGGTGGCAGGTTTGGTGTACTCATGCCCCTCGCCGGTGCTTAACACCTGATTTTTCAGAGGCTCGCTATCCTTTCCTACTGCTGGGCCTGCGTCAACGTGTGGGGTAATAGATTTGTGTTTGATACTCATGTTTTGTCCTTTCTGCCGCGTGACGGTGCGGCGCCGGTGTATATTAATAATGTAGTTACTTTTTGATTAGAGTCCAATACATAACTCGCAGTCCTGGATTTCCACTGATGTAAAGTTTTCCCTTCATCGTGACCTTGCTGAGTGATATATCATAATACGTCAAATTTGGGGTGGTAGGATATACATTGCCTGATTGAAATGTTGCTCGCACAGTGGGCGTACTGTCTTTAGGATCATCGTAATAATAGATTCCAAAACTACAATCAACACTACTGTATGCAGGGTCTATATTACAGTAAACGCGTAATGTATCATACTGCCCAAGGTTGTATTCTTTATTTGTTTTGATAACGGCACTCGTATTCCACCAAAGACTACCACCTGAGATTCCACATTTGTCCGGAATGGAAAAACCGTCTATGTTTCCACTGTTTTGCGAAAGATCCTTGCTGTAAATAACAGTCTCCTTGGCTACATATCCCTCAAACGTACCCATCACTCCACACAGTGCTACTCCTTTTTTTACCCTGTCAGCGGTAATGCCAAGAGCCTTCGCCACCTCAGCAAGTGTCTGGTATACCCAGCTGTTACCTGTTCCATCTGGGAGGTAATACCCTTCTGGAATGTAAAAATATAATCCCTGAGAATTCACGCCATTACTCAGAGCTTTCGTAGCTGCAGTTTTTTGGTTTGGAATGGGCTCAATAATCACATTGCCAGTCATATATTGATTGGCTGTCCAAAGAGTATGTCTTGACAGTTTGGGTACTACTTTCTGCTCACCAAGTGTTGATATGTCCTGGTCAACATAACCATTTCCGTTGTGGTATCCCTCTGGAATCATTACCTTATCATTAATCTCCAATCTGGATGTCCATGCTCCTCTCTGGGTCACTGTAGGGCCGTAAACCTCCCCGGATCCATCATGATATCCTTCCGGGACAGTAACGCGGTCGTTCATCCCAACTGCAGCTCCCCAGTTTTCACGATCGACCATCGTTCCCTCTTCGATGTCTCCTTCGCTGTTCATAAACGTGTAAGGACTTTTTACGTATTCGGCGGAAGCTGTAATTTCATCCAGATTTCCACCACCACCTCCAGAAACAGGAAACAAAATATCACTCATGTACTACTCACCCCCACAAGTTTCATTTTAAAATCAGATGTTGGTTTCTTTTTTGGACAATAAAAAATCGCCTGTCCATTTTGCGCTACACCAAATTTAACCATGGACGCCATTTTTTCCCAGGTATCAATGGATGATAATGGTGTGCTGGATGTGACTGCAGACATCACATGAATAATATCCGTTGATTTCATTCCAGGCACAGATACTGTTTGGCTATATGGAGCTGAGGAACCTACCCAGCGAGACGCATATAGGGTAATTTCCACTACTCGGTCTGCTTTGGCTGCCGCAGTCTCAACTGATTTTATATTTTTATCAATCTTGTCCATGTTACTGTTAATCACACTGATATCAACAAGGTCTGTTGGATCTGGTTTTGCCAGATTGTAATTTCCGGTATATTTCACGATTTCACCTCCCTGATAGTTTGCCAGGTATACCCAGATGCTCTCTGCCATGTCATCTTTGCTACATCCTGCCATGTATTGTAGATATACTCATATATCACTTCCAGATGAGCAGGCTTAACATCCTCAATAGCTGCTTTTAATCCCGTCATATTTTCCGGGATGCCAAGCTGACCCACGAAGCGGATATAAAATCTGCTGTTGGCGTTATCCTCAATTACCTCCACCTCAGCACCAGAAAACTTTTCTGCTACATCCTTGATCATCTGCTTTGTTGTAGTTCCGGTTCCGGACAACTTCGCCAAAATCTGCTCCTGGCGGGAAGTATCGCTTAGGGAACCGTCTGTCTTAATACCAAGGATTGTCTCCCATCTGGAAAGCAGTGTTGTAGCCAGCTGAGGAAAACACTGATTGACTGTCACTTTAAGCTCTGCATCCAGCTTATCCGTCTCCTCTGATAACACATTTTGCAATGTGGTCATCGTTTCGTTGTCCTGGTAATAATCTGGCAGTAATTTAATCAGTTCCAACCATGCTCACCTCCGATAACGATACTGTTCCCTTAACCGGGATTTGCTTGGCTCCAATCATGACATTCCCGTTTTTACCGTTAATCAGCAGCGTGTCAAAATCCTCCACACCAGGGATGTCCAGCAACAAATTTCCGATTTTTGCATAGCTTACACGGTAATTCTCAAAAATCATGTCCTTTAAAAACTCATCCAGAGCTGCCTCAAAGTCCTGCTTTATCTCTGACGCTGTACGGCTTTTATCTAACAGAATATTGGCTGTCACATTGATTATAAGAGCCTGTGGCGATTGTACTGTTACCGTGGCCCCAATAGGGCGCACTGTATCGATATAGGACTGCACTTTTGGTACAATCCCGCTGGATATCGCTTTTTTATCATCCACAACCAGAACTGTCACGGTTCCAGGGCCGCCATCAAGCGGTATTGCCTTGGCTTCCCCAGTCCCTGGCACCTCCAGAGCCCACTGGATGTAATGATTTGCATTTCCGGATGTGACCGGAAGCCGTGCTTTAATGTAAAACCGCTGCCTTAATGCCTCATCGCTCTCCGTGTCTGTTCCTGGCGTGATAATATCAGTCAGGCTTGCTGTAATCCCTACGATGCCATTTGTAATAGGCTGCAGCTGGCCGGAATATTGGTTTCCCTTATCTCCTGCCGTTGTACAGATTGCGTGGTAAACATTTGTGCTGTCCATCCGGTCGATCCGGTACACTAGCTCATTTATCCCCCATAAACTCCCAACCGGCACAGATGCAGACGTCTCTACCTTACGCATTGCTGCCGTTGCAGGTTTGCGGATAATGCCCCACCCTCCAACTGCTCTGTCCAGATATTCCCCAACAGCGGTATCCGGAAGAACCAAGTCAAGGAAATTATCCAGCTGAAATCCCATCTGGGTAAGAAAATAAGCGCATGGGGCAATCGCATCAAAAATCACACTGCCCTCGCGCTTATCTACGTCATTTTTAACTCTATCAAGAAGAGCCTGCACCAGCTCCTCATACGTCATTTTTGTCATATCTTGCCCTCCGTTGTCACTCTGATATCTCCGTAAATACTGGACACATCAAAAGAGCAGTGACAGGAATCGCCGGAAAAAGAAAACTCAAAGCCATCTACGGACTGGATTCTGTCATCGCGCATAAGCAATTCCTCCACCATCCGGCGAAGCTCTGCCCGGGCATAAGAACGATCCTCTCCTATCAGTTGTTTCCATGCAATCCCATACTGAAAACTATAGATTGGGTATTCATATTGCTCTGTCGATAGAGCTTTATAAATACTCTGTTTCAGGGCCTCCATACCGTCTACAAAGCCCGCAATCTGCGTATCTGACATTTTATACGTCCTATCTATATAAGACTGCTCCTTGACCGTCAAATCAATCGTCAATGCCATCAGGGCACCTCCTTAATCTGGTAAGGCTTGCCAACAATCTCCAGAATATAATACTCATGCCCGCCGTCATTGCGTAAAAGCCTTACTTTATCTCCTGGAGCCAGCTTTTTTACCATATTGCCGGATATCATGGACATAGGGACCGGAAGCTGCCCAACCATTACGGCGGTTCCGGTATAGGTCCCAATCAGAACAGCGGAAGGTTTCCTGTTTTTCATGTAGTTATCAACTACAGTCTTTATCAGCTCAAAAAATTGAGCCATCACAATCTTATCCATCTGCCATCACCTCCACTGTCATTTTGTGAACCGGAAGAAAATCATGCGTAACCTTTTTTACAATCAGCCGCCGATTTAAGTCAATGTCCGCAATACTGCCATAGATACTGTTTCCTGCGCGCACCCGGAGATCTCCCAAGCACTCCAGTTTCAATGTCTCCTGTTCGTGATTATAGAGTTTTAAAAGGTTATTTGCCCGTTCCTGCGCCTTGGCTGCGTTATCAATCCCGGATGGAGAGGATTCCAGGTATTGCAGTAGCCCGTACCGGTTCACGGCAGTCTGTTCAACAGACATTCCCACATCTATTTTTCCGGATGCCTCGTCCTTCCAGACAACTTTGATTTTGTTGTAATACTCCTCATCAATGGATTTTTCCCAACTGTATCCAGTGCACAGACTCTCATCTCCCAATACCAAAGGGAGCTGCAGGTTGCGCATATTCCACAGGCACACTTTTCCATATTCATCCCGCAGACAAAAATACTCCTGCGTGCCTATCAGGGTGTCTGAGACTGCCTGCACGATATGGTCAATCCATGTCTTTTCATAGTCTGCAATGGTCGGCAAAACAAAACCTGGCTCCTCCATAGTTCCAGGCGTAAGGGACAGAGCAGTACACATATTTGATACAAGATTTTTAAGAGTGCCGCCCTCTAAAACAACAATATCTTTGTTTTTTGTGTACCGGAGTTGGTCGTAGGCCTTAATGGTAATTATTCCTGTCTCGTCTCCAGATACCTTAAAGACAGAGCCAAAAAAGATACCGTCAGCCTGATTGTTGTCTGTAAGTCTAACGACATCTCCGTTTTGCAAAGTAAGGCCATTTTTGAGGTAGGACACCTCTAAGCTGCTCGCTCCATTATTGAGAGCATCTGTCCAGGATATATCCTTACACATATCGGAGATATCGTAGATGCTCCCCTGGCTCTCAACCAGTAATTCCATGACCTCACCTCCTTAAGCTGGAATTTTCAAGATCTGACCATCATAAATCAGATTTGGATTTTTAATGGCTGGATTCGCTGCGGCTATTTTGGGATACAGGCTGCCATTACCATAATACCGCTTCGCAAGCCCCCACAGTGTATCTCCTGACTGTACCGTATGGGTTTTATCATCTGTTACCGCCGGATTGCTTTCCGGCTCCTTTGGCGCTTCCTCCTGCTTGATAGCGGTACTCTCCGTGGTTGGCACTGCTACATACCGCTTACCCGGAGCTTTATACTCCTGCAGCTTAATAGTCAGATACTTATCCCCTTCCTCACCGGCTTTCTCTACTGCCTCCACGCTTTTTACAAGGACCATCATACTAATGTCATCTGTAATGTCATTGGAGGCAATAAAACGAACCGGATGGAGTTCCTTTTGCGCTCTCCGGAACATCTTTTCGTAGTAATCTGCATCTGCCCTCGCTCCAGATTCCATATAATGATACCTCTGACTGGGGAACTCTGCCTCAAAACTGAAGGTTTCCAACTCACTGTATACAGGTATGGAGACCTGCCCGGTGCCAAGCACCTGATAAGTCTCCACATTCATACTTCGTTCTCGCTTTAGTTCCTCTGGATTAACCGGGAGCTTGTACTTTTTGCCCTTGAATTTAAAATAAATTGAATAACTCATTATACAGGCACCCCCTCCGGAGCTGTGGCTATGATGTCCTTTAACTCGTTGACCACGTGCGTCATTACACTGTCAGTATCGGTCTCTTTTGTGATGGGGCCAGAAAATTCTACACGGATATTTGGTGCGAGGGTATTCTGGGCGATACGTGCAACGTAGTCACGTTCTGCCAGTTTCCGCATCCACTCAATATCTTCGCTGTCAGCCTCTACTTTTACGGCTCCTCCCTTTCCAGTGCCTTTTACGACCGCTGGATTTCCGGCGGTAAAAAACTGAGAATAATCCATACCGCCGGCATCCGGATTTATACCAGATATACCAGAAAAATTCCAGTTATCCACAAAGCCCCCAAGCGCTTTGCCTGCATTTAATCCGCCTTGAATTGCTCCAATGGTACTCTTAGAATCCATTCTAAACGCATCCAAAGAAACATAATTTGAATCCTTAAATCCATCTGCAAAATTTTGACCTCTGGAAATAAATTGCCCCACCGCTCCCGCCAAATTGCTTCCAAAAACAGCATCAATTGCCTCTGCAATAGATTTTATAACATTTAAAACACTGATGCTCATATTGACAAATAAGTTGACAATTGATGCAAGAGGATCGGTAAAAACATTCGCCAAAAACTCTGCAAACGAAACAAATAAATTCCACAACCCCGCTACGATATTATACCCCAGTGCATAAAACGTTCCGAGCAAGCCGCCAATAAAGCTAAACGTTGAACTAAAAGAAACTCCCGCGGAATTTAATGCCAGGATGATCATCCCGATTACACCGACAATCAAAAGCAATGGCCAATGTACGAGCATTGTTGCTCCGGCTGCCAAAAACATTTTTGACGCCCAAAGTCCTGCCATAATAATTGCTACAGAGAAAAATGTTTGAACAATTGGCCCGCCTGCCACAATAGCATCCACGAGCTTATTAAAACCGCCAGACACAAAAGAGAGCCCTGCATTCCAGCCATCTAAAATCTGCCCGAAGCTGGAGCTGTTAAGCATTCCACTCACTTTTTCGAATCCACCGCCAAATGTTTCAAGGAAGCTATTAATCATCATGGTGCCAACATCTCCAAAAGTCATTGGCATTGTATTGAATTTTTCCTCAATATCACCAGCCGCCTGGAACATAGCATTTTTGACGATGTCAGCTGTGATAAGTCCCTGAGAGGACAGTTCTTTCAGCTCTCCCTTGCTCTTTCCCATATACTGAGCAATGGCGTCTGCTACCATGGGCGCATTTTCCATCACAGAACGGAATTCATCGCCCTGTAACCGCCCGGACGCCATAGCCTGTGTAAGCTGTAAGAATGCAGAATTTTGTTCTGCTGTGCCGGCTCCGGAAACTTTAAGGGATTTTGTCAAAAGTTCTGTAAATGCAATTGCTTCCTGGTTGCTTCCAAAACTATCCCCGGCAAGCATCCGCATTTTTGATGCAGCACTGGCCATTTCAGTATAGCTTCCTCTCGCCCGGTTCGCTGCCGCGAAGATATCGTTCTGGAGGCTGCGCTGTTCTGCCAGTGAGTTTGTAATCATGCCCAGTCTTGCATTTGTGTTGGTATACGTATCTGCCAAATCCATTCCTTTTTTTACAGCCGCAAAACCAACCGCTGTTTTAATAAATTGCGACAGACCGTTGCTTGCTCTGGCCGTTGCAGCTTCTGTCCGTTTTAGTGAATCATTGAAATCATCCGTTCGTTTACTCGCTCCCAAAATAGACTTCGAGGCTCTATCTGTCCCCTCAACGATTCTTTTTATTGTGGAGCTGTATCCATCCAACAGTTTAAACATGGCATCTAATGTAGGCATCTGCTCACCTCCGTCCTATCCGATTTTACTTGCTTGCCGTTTCTCTTCCTCGATGCGCAAAGCAATACTAGCATAAATAAATGCCCGTTCTCGCTGGGACATGCTTTCCAGTTCGAACGGGCGGATATGTAACCTTTGCAGGGCGAAATGAGCATAGTTAATCTCTGGATCGCCCTGCTTAATCAGTTTTTTGCAGCTTCGATATCGTCATTAATATTGGTGTTCAGCCCAGAGAGCTTCTGCACCTGTTCCAGAAGATTTGCGTATTCGCCAACATAAAGCATAGTAGACAAGAGCTTAGATGCTCCCAGTACGCCATACTGCCTCTGAAGAGTTTCATCATTCAGGTTCGGTTCCACCACTGCTGTGGCCGTCAGTTCCTGCTGGTACTGGATGCGATTAAAAATCTCTACTCCCTGTTTGTCCACCTTGCGGTACTTTTTTATTAAATCTTCATTTTCCGCCTGCGTAATTGGGCGAATCACAAAAGGAACCGGCTCTCCCCCCTCCTGGAACCGGTCAGAAATAATAACTTCCTTGTTTTCAGTTTTGACAGGGTTTAAAAATGCACTTAAACTTCCCATAATCTAATCTCCTTTACCTCATATTTTCCGGGAATACATAGGATTCCAGGTTGTCTACATCGTCAAAAGTAAAATCTGTATCCGATGAATTTAAGTCCTCGCTACCATCTTCCAGATATACAACAGGAACCTTTGAGAGGATGCAGTTGCGCATTACCACAACTCTGCGGCCAATCGTCGAACTGGAATCCTCATTTGTGGTCTGGATACTGATAGATGGAGTTTTTCCTTCATCGATGTACTTCTGGTAAATCGCAAGGGTAGCGGGACTGACGTTGTAAATACCTAAAGTTCCCTTGCCTTCAGCTCCTACAACCTTATGCTGCTTCATTCGATGCCCTAACAGCTTTTTGGCGATAACAGTAAACTCGATGCTTGCTTCAACCTTTGCCAGCTCAAAAAAATACCGGTTCTCGCCATCGACAGTGATGTAGGCGCTTCCCTCGCTGCCTGTTACCAGGTCAGCAATTTTTGTATAATTATTACCTTTTGCCATGGTCTACCTCCTACTGTAAATTGACCGTCATGTAGAGCTTTTCTGCGCTGTCCACAGGCTCAACATAGACATCTACCAACATTGCATCGATATCATCACCCGGAGCAACTGTGATATCATCCGGGTTAAAATTATCGATTGCAGACATATTCTGGAGACCTGCAAAGTAATCCACCAGCGCAGACTTAAACAGCAGCCTACCGTCTGTATTGTTGTTAATTTTACCCATGTAGTTACTCTTAAAAATGGATGCAATATCATTTGCAATATTGTCCAGGGTGCGAATTACGCGGTTTTTAGACAGGTCTTTGGACTTCTCCGGAGTAAACGTAGTCAGGGAGTTAATGTCGTATACAACTGTCACATTCTGGGCGCTGTCTACGTCAAAAATCAGCTTGCCTGCCTTTACCGCAGTTTCTTTTTCGGTTTTGGTCATGCGCGGATCCACGTCAATCGCGCCTGTATATTTCATTCCGGTGTTTGATGTGGTCATGCTGGCTCCTGCAGTTGCTCCGGCTACCCACGCAGTAGCTTCAGCAGCTGCCAGCTTACTGCCATCTGCCATCACAACACCCTGCGCCACATTAATAACACCCTCATAGTCTCCAACATGGTTCGCGAGTACCGCCTGACACTTTACTCCCTCATCCTCTCTCATGGTTTTAATCCAGGATGCGATTGCGGTTTTATTTGCTGTAGCCGTTCCTGGGGTTGTGTCATACGGATAGCACAGCACGTCAAATTTGACCGTCTTTAACTTTGCCAGTGCCTTGTTGATGGAATCTGTGGTGTGGGAATCCGGAAGCTTATAAATCAGCACTGTTTTGGCCTTTTTCAGGGCCTCAACGACCAGCTTCTTATCAGAAGCAACTGCCCCCTCTGGATATCCCTGCTCGGTTACAGTAACCGTGTACAGATTCTCATCTTCACCCACTGTCATTTCCTGCAAAATGACAACGACTCCTCTGTCCCCCGGAGTGATAGACAGCGGCTCACTGGTTTTGATATTGATATAGGCTCCGGGCAAAACCTTATTCTGGGTTTCCCATGTTCCTGCCATGGTTATACCTCCTTAATTTTTTCAGACTGAATCAAGGTCTGCATCTGTGGTGTAGTATCGTTTTTAAACTCCCGATAATCCACATCACACAAAAAATGCAGCACCTTATCCTCAATTTTTGAGTTCCTATTTTTTAATTTAAAGCCAGGAATTGCAAATTCTCTCGCTAAATCCTGACCAACATTCCAACATTCTTCCTGGATTTCTGCCTTCCCCTGGTTCTCTGGAAAGTAAAGGATATCCAGGCTTACCGCATTTTTCAGCCTACCATTAATTCCTCTGGAATGCTCCTGCTCATAGACGTGCACCAGAAAGCATGGTGTCGTAAACCCCTGTGGGACATCCTCGCGATATGTTTTACAGGGCCTTACGGCTTTTAAACCGCTTGCTATAGCCTCATATAATCTTTCAATCATGCTTTTTCTGTATTGCCTCCAATTCCGCTTTAAATCGTGCGAGGACACGCTTATTTACATAGTTTTGGGTCTTTTCCAAAACGTAGGTTCCCTTCACAAATCCTTTGGTCGGCCCGCCCTTTTTGGTTACGATTCTGTGTCCGTAATTCCAGAAAGAAGCGTAGTCCATTACATTTACAAGATGCGTTGCAATTCCACCAGAGATTCTGACAGTAGGCTTTTTGTGCCACCCCTCCCGAAGCTTTCCACCAACCCCCGGATTGGAAACCGTAAAGCTTACGACTTCTCCTGCATCCGGACCATTTTTAATCGTAAATGTCACTGGATTAGGGTGCTCTCCTACGGGAGTGAACTTTTTTGCATACTGGACACCCTGATTCACTGCTGTATTAAGCACCTTTTTGTCTACCTGCTGGATATCGTCCAGCATAGCTATTAGTTCTTTACGGTACTGGTCAATGGCTGCCTTATTGCGCCTGTAATTACTGCTGCTCATGCGTTATCCTCTCTCTTAACCTCGCACTGCCACTGGTAAGTATAAGGGTGACACTCGCCCAGAGTAAGATCTACGGTTTTTCCGGTGCGCATCGTCACAGTAATCCTATCCCCCTCCTGCACATCTGCTTCCAGGCCACAAAATAGCGTGTGACTGTTTTGGATGGACGGGTTTGGAGTACCGACAGCAGCCTGCCCTGAAGAACTGTAGCGGCAGGGGATATTCTCCCCCACCGTAAAAAGCTCATTGCGTATGTATCCGCCTTTTTCTACCTCACGCCAGCGCTGTACAGTCATTCTGGCATCGTACATCACTGCATATGGATTAAACATAACCTCTCAACCTCCTGTGTCTTTTAAGAGCTGCTTTATCACTTGCATTAAGCTCATAAATGCTTGATTTGGTATTCCCCTCGGTCTGCGCCCAGGTAATCGTACCATCGCCCTCTTTTAGGCTGGCCACTTCCGGATGATACCCGGAACCGTTGGCTGCCTCGTAATCGATAATACCTTTTACCTTTTTCCGGACAACCGGCTCCAGAACATCCGGAATGCGCTCAGGATGGAGATTACAATAATCGCACACAGAGAGAATGACGTCTGACACAAGCAATTCTTTCTCGCCCGGATAAAGTCCCAGGTTGCTTTCTACAGCTCTTTTCATTTCAGCTGCTGTCATGCCTCATCCCTCCTATTTTTTAATCAGCCCCGCATCCCGAAGGGATTTAAGCAGGGCATTAAACTCTTCCTTTGTAGGTGTAGCTCCAGCTGCATCCTTAACGGCTGCGCCTGTGCGCTCCTCAAAAAGTTCCCGGATTTTCGGCGGGATTCCGTTCATATCAAAATCTGCCATAACTCACCTTATCCTTTCAGGCCAGTGATTGCGCCGTGCATAAATGCAGGACCATGATCCAGACCAAACTGACCAAAAATCTGTCCCTCTTCAGATGCGCCAGTTTTTGCAAGCTCTTCGTAGAAGAAATTTCCTTTCCCCGGCACTGGCTGGAACACTGGAGCCATTACAGACAGCTCAGCAGCTAGAACGGCGGTCTGCGGCATAAAACGGTCAAGAGCAATACCGATGTTTCCGAAGTCCGTCTCAATCTGCTTGATGTTGGTTCCTCCGATATTTCTGTCAGTCGGTGCGTAGGAGTAAATATCGGTGATGATCTGCTTCTGCGTGCTGCCCACATACAGAACCATATTGGAGAAGATTGCTCCTGCATCGTACATAGTCTTAAAGAGCTGCTGCATCAGCGCTTTGGTCAAGGCTGCACTCTTGCCATCTACTTTTGTGCCGCCCTCGCCTCCGCAAAGAGCCAGCAGGCCTCTGGTCTTGCTCGCCACATCTGCGCTGGTTGCTTTTGCGTACACGCCGTTGATGATGGTGTACTCGATATCGCGGGCAATCTTTTCCAGCTTTCTTGCAATCTGCCAATCCTTTTCGGTGGACTGCACATTGTTTTTCTGTCCAGCGGTATTCAGTCCGCTCATTCTTCCACGGTTGGACTCCTTAACGTAGGAAATGGATACCTTCTCGTGGAAAATCTGGGTTACATTGGTGTTCTGGGTTCTCACGATTTCCTCGGCCTGCGGTGCGGTCAGGGATGCAGTCTCAGTGATTGCTGGCTGTGCTGCCGCCGGAAGAGAATACTGAGAATCGGTCGGGAACTCAAAATTATCAGTCTGCACGCCGCCGGTCAAACCGCCAATAGCGGAAAGAATCGGGGTGTTCGTAGTATCAGCAGTAAATAAATCTCCTGCATAGTTGGGTAAATTCCAGGTCGTACCTGTTCCTTTCTGATTTGCCATTATTCGTTATTCCTCACTTTCTGCCTGTTCCAGGCGAAATAATTCATTTCTTGCTGCAATCCGGTCAGCCAGCCTTGTTGCAGGATCCTTAATCAGCTTTTCCAGTTCTTCTCTACGTCCAGAAGAACCTCCCTCCTGCGGCGGGGTCTTGCCATTATTGCCCGGTGTCTTTCCGGAAATCGGAGTGGTAAACAGTTCTTTGTAGGTCTCTTTTACCGTTTTTAACTGCTCGGACAATCCGGACACTGTGCCGTCATCTGCCAGAATCAGCTTGGTGCGGTCAAATTTATCCGCTACCAGCTCCGGGTACTTGCAGTCCTTTAACTGGTCTTTGATAGCGCCAGTCAGACGCATATCGCGGATTTTGTCCTCATACTCTTTCTTGGTTGCCTTATTCGCGTCCTCCAGCTCGGTGATTTTTGTCTGAAGGGCTTCATTGTCCTTGGCTTCGGTCTTCAAGGTCTTTAACTGCTTGTCCCGGTCAGCCACCTGCTTTTCCAGATCTGCCTTTGCTGTGTTCACCTCATCAAACCGGGACTTGGGGATAAATCCTTTCATCTCGTTTGTGTAGATGTCGATTACAGCCGTTGCCTGCTCTTCAGTCAGGCCCTTTGCAATTAATTCTTCTTTTTTCATGGTTTCATTCCTTTCATCTTCACTTGTTGTCCCGGTCGTGTCCGGTGATGTCCCGTTCTTTATCGTCTGCGGTACCGGAAAGACGACATAAAAATAACACCCGGTTTCCCGCGTGCCTATGACTAAATCTATGACTATCTATGACTAATTTTCCCACACATTACACACCGTTTTACATACCCGCCAAAAGGCGCTGCCCTCCTATTCCACCAGCTTCCATCCTGCCGGGTATGCATCCGGTGTCCATACGCAGTTATCCATCTGGCAGACGTATTTCTTGCCGTTGTAGGTCACCTTATCACCGGTATTATACGCGTCATGCGCCCCGGTCGGCTGAACGAACTGTGGATACTCATCCACCGCCGGAGGAGTTACGCTGCCGCCCTCCAATTTTGTCACCCGGTCAGTCAGTTCTAAAATTGCCTGTCCCATCTCAGACAGGTTGGAAAATATGGATTCCAACTGCTTCTGGATATCGTAGCTCTGCTTCGGATCCGCCCGACTACGAGCCAGCTCAATGAGTTCTGTTCGCTGGTCGTCGTCCAAGGTTCCCTGGAGCCAGATAGTATCAATCTTTTTCAGCATATCGGTCAATTCGTACTGACCGGATTCAATTACGTTCTTTACAATCTCGTACATTTATACCTCCAATACCGCGGTGCTGATAGCCGCGATTTTACTGTCTACATAGGATTTTGTATCTACGGTGTAGGTCAGCTCCATGTTACAGCCGCCTGTGTTGGTGACTTCGGTGGTTCCTGCGTACATCGTGAGGGCGTTGAGCTGTGCTTGCTCGGATTGGGAGAGGGGGATGGATTCAGGGGTCGAAGCCTGCGCTATGATTGTGATATCGTTGGATTCAAGCCATTGCTTTCCTTCCTCAGCCGTTACAACTCCATCTATTTTGAGATAAGCGTTTCCGTATACGATTCGAAATTCTCCGTTTTTAAGCGTGGACACACTTTGAGTTGAATAAATAAATTTATCGCTTACGGCATCGTTTTGGCCGTCTGCAGCCCCAAGTGTCGAAATACTTATCATCACAGCCCCAGAAGAATGAACTCCTTTATAGTTTTCCTTTATCTCCGCTCCTGACAAGACCTTATACTGATACACCCAGCACCACACTCCATCCACCTTTTCCAGCTTGTCCCACTTGGTAAACGGGCGAGGCGGTATCAAGGTGATAGACTGCTGCTCTGTGCCGCCCTTTACTGTGACAGTCACAGGCTGGTCGGTTATCTCGATGGGCTGAGAGTAGTCAGGGGAGGGGGAGGGGAAGCCGCCGGAATAGGGTTCGTAGGGTTTTAATGTATCTCCTTGATTCATCATCAAGGTATTCAAATCCACTGTCCCATAAATCGAGAATCTTACATACTCCACACTTTCTGATGTTGTGAATTTGTCACCATTATTCGAAAGTTCAAAATCAAACTTGTCAGTAGTCAGTGGTTTCTTTTCCAAATTATAAAACTTGCCGCGATTCTGTCGGGTCTCACTAACAGAATATGTTGTGTTTGGGGATACCTTAATAAACCCAGATGTATGAATAGAACCATTCGCATTTGTTGTTCCATCTACATTTAATATTGTCTTCATATCTACATTTGTTACATCAAACAACTGCGCACCACTCGTTCGCATCTGTTCCGTCTTGCCCCACATGGCAAACCGCACAACCGGCACCCTCGAACTGTCAGTTACCTTTATACCCCCCCCGAAATTTTCTGACTAATTAGGGCTGACTGGATATTCACCAGCTTGGCATTTAATCGCGATTCCATGTTCCGGATATAGGTTCCGGTATCTGCCACATAGCTCGCTTCCATGTGTGCCCCAGCATCGTTTGTGATAACGGTGGTCGGATAGTTGGTGTGGAGGGCTTCGTATGCTGCGAGTTCTTCCGGGGTAAGGTCGCGCTCGGTGGGGGTATCTAAGACACCACAAAATTCTATATTTGTACCCAATTTTGCAAAAATAGCGTTTATTTCTTCAAGCGTTTTGGTAGAATCCCTATAATAAAGTCCATCTAAGTGCAAAGCAAATGTTCCTTCAGAACTAGTCCATTTGCTCCATACTGCTATTGTCGAAAGAGAAGGAATATCTCCACGTGCCCATAAAACATTAAAATCTCGATTAAATGATTCACATATACCACTTTCATGTTTTTTTTGAAAAACAATCGTCTTGTTCGGCTTTGTTTTTAAAACCCTCTGCACATACTTCCCACGCCCCAAGTCAACCTCGTCACAAACCCACTGCTGACCGTTTTGGTCAGTGTAGTTGCCGTCTTTGCTGACTGGCACGCCGGGGAGACCGTTTGGAGTGGCGAGAGTGAGGGATTGTGGCTCTGCGCCATTAACTGTTACCGTAATACTTCCGCTCTCACCGGCATTCACAATCGGCACTGGATTTTCCACACTCGGCGTCCCATCCTGCGTACTCTTCCCGAACACCCTCAGCCCCCGAAACAGCTTATCAGAGCTGTCTGTCAGGGTCATGGTCTCACCCTGCGCAGTCTCAACAATGGCATCAGCTTTGTTCTGATGCAGGGTGGTAATCTCCCGCCCTGTGACCTGTGCATCCGCAGCCTGCCCAGACTGGGTGAGGGTTGGATCCGTTTTCGTCTGAGCATCTCCCAGTTCCACGTTACCATCCGCGCCAACCACAAGGGCTTTCCCTGCGTTGTCTGCTCCCTGCTGCTTGTCAACCTTGCCCTCAATCGCCTGTTTATTCGCAGCAATCTGCTCCCGGTCTGCCACAATTCCAGCAGCCGCATCCTGCACCCTCTTGGTCTGTGTATCGCCCTCTGTGGTGACTGCCTGAATGGCTTCTGTCTTAGCCGTTCCAACGTCACTGACCGCCTGTGTGCCTGCCCGCTGCACCGCTGTGGTCTGTCTCTGCCCTTCTGCGGAAACTGCCCCCACAGCCGCCTCCTGAGCCTGTCCAACAGCATTAATCGCGCTCTGAGCAGCCTGTCCAAACTGCAAAGCGGTATTTTCTACCGCCCGCCGGTCCGCTGCTACTGCTTGCCTGTCAGTATCCACCGCTTCCCGCAGCTGTTCCACTGCCTTGTGGGTTTCACTTACCTCAACTCGGTCCCGCTCCACCTCTTCCATGGCTGCCTCTGCTCCCGCCTCAGCGCTCTCAGCGGCGGTCTGTGCTTCTTTTGCTGCGGTACTGGAACGTTCTGCTGCCTGTGCTGCTTCGGCTGCCTTCTGGGCGTTCTGGGTGGTCTCTGTCGCCATCTGGGAGACTGCCTGCTTGTCTTTCGCAACTGCCGCCGCATCCTGTTTTACCTGCTCGGCAATCTGACCGGCTCCGGCAATCTCACCCTCAATTTTGCCGGCTGCTGCTTCCGCTGCTTTCTGAGCGGCTTCGGCTCCTTCCCTTGCCGTCTCTGCCCGGTCTGCAGATGCGTTGACCGCCTCAATGGCTTCCCGGAAGAGTTCTGCATCTTCTGGTGTGTCATGCCCTTCCGGCTTTGCTCTGCGCTTGACCTGCACAGAGATTCGCTTAATGGTTTTGCCGGATGTCTTATCTGCCAGGTAGATCCATGCATAGATTTCATAGGTTGCTCCTGCTGCCTGATTTTCCAACAGGCTATCCGGAATGACTACCTCTGTCACGCCGTCCTTGGTGATTCCTACTCTGGTGATGGCATCCCCGGACTGTTCTGTCAGGGCGAAATGGATTTCTACCGCTGTGGGCAGTTTTAGTCCTTCTATCCGTAGTCTCTGCCCGTAGTCCCACTGCCAGAGGCCAGTAGCACGGGCATAGTCGCTGTTATCTGTAAATACTGCTGTTATCATGTTTACCTCCGTTGCGATGTCGCAAACTGAAAAAAGGGTATAAAAATACCAGGGATAAATTCCCTGGCTTAAATGAACGGTATTAAGTCTTTTATCGTTTGCAATGTATCCAATGCTTTTTTCATTGAAGAATTCTCCGCCAAATACTCAATCCCTGGCGGCGTTATTCTCAATTTATTGTATTGAAGCTTTACTTGCACCTCTGGATTTCCCATGATTTTTTTAGATATCACACCTGTAATGTAACCATACTCTGATAAGTTCTGAAAAATATAGTTCCAGTATGATTCGTTGATACCAAGTGCTTCCGGAGAAAGCAGTTCTGGATCTGGAGCAATTCCCTTTTTCAAGCATTTGTATAAATAGTCAAGAATCTTTGCGGCTATCACAAAATAATCATCTCTGGCCATGTACATCTCCTCTTAATAAAATTTTATGGTAAATTTCTGTTACTGCCTGTATTAATTCCTTATCATTCAGCACTTCCTCATCTGCCTCATCAAAAGGCTCATATGATGCGCATATCTCAGGCATATCATCTAACATATCAAGCCACTCTTCATCCTTTAAATCTAACATTGCTTCTGGAAAATCGTATGAAAAATCGTTGCAGTTGTATTCTCCATCTATGAGCTGTCGCATCATTTCCAATAATTTTTCTTTCATTTACTCCCCCAACCCTTCTTCGGCTTATTTCTGACTACAATCGAAACCACTTCTTCGGTCTGCTCATTCTGAATTGCAGCTATTCCATTATAAAACTTTACTGTTCTTCCCCCTTCTTCCAAATAATTCACGGAAGAATCCAGCACCTTTAATAATTCATCTTCGGTAAAAGCCTTCTTTCCCCTTCCTGTTTTCTGTCCAAGATAGCGGTTTAATGAATGATCCGTAAATTCATATCCTTTATCCTTAAATCGGTAATATGTGCTCCGCATCTTACTTCTGTATTCTTCTGAGTAAGATTCTTTTTCCATAATTTTTGAAATGGTTGCAAATTCCCTCTTCTTAGCGTTCCATTTCTCACTATCAGTATACTTCATTGTTTGGAAAGAATCCAGAGTTTCAGGCGCATCCTTGCCCAGTATTTTTCGGTATCTTTGGAACTGCTCATTATCTGTCTTTTTATTTCGCTGCTTCCGCTCTGCCAGGCGCTTATCTGGATTCTTCTCAACATACTGCTCGTGCCACTGCTTGTAGGTCATATCCGCCGGGACTTCATAGGTTTTCCCTGTTTCTGGGTCTCTGGCCACTCTGGCCATTCCATTGGTCGGCGTATCGGCATAATGCGGGGCATCTGTACAGCGACAAAGTGGGTGGAACGGCGGCATATTGACACCTGTGATTTCCTTCCCAACCTCGTACACGTTGCCGTCCAGTTCTCCGCAAATCTCACAAGTCTTACTGTCGAGAGTTGCTAAAATCTCGTACTTTTCCACCCCGTCCTCTTTGTATCCTGCATGGGTAGCCTCGCTCATCAGGAAGGATGACTCTGTATGCAGCAGCCGGTATGCATCAAACTTTTTCGACTGCATCTTTTTGGCAAACTCTCTTGTCAGGGTGGACGGGTGTTTGCCCTGAATCAGCATTGTGGTCACTGCCTCTGTCAGCTGCGTTTGCAGATGGTCTTTCTGTTTCCAAAGCCGGCTGGAAAATGCTGCACCATTAAACGGGTATTCCAGCAATTTTTCCACTGTTCGAGGTTCCACCTGTGCAAAAGCCTGATGAAATCCGTGGTACTGGTCGATACTGTACCATGTCCGGTAATAGGTATCCTCATAGACTTCCTGCATGGCCTTTTCTGATTCTGCCTGATAATCAATCGCGTAGAGTTGTCTGAGAATTGCATCCACCTGCATCTCAAGGGCCTGATAACGGGTCACTCTGGCTTTCAGGGACATATTATTGACCTGTTGGTTATATTTCCCAATGTTATCCATAGCAAGCGCAATAAAATCATTAAGCTCTCCCAGCTCCTCTACATCAAGCCGCTTCTGAGCTGCCGTGAAGGATAAACCGTTTTCCTCTGCATACCGGAAATAGAAAGCCTCGATTGTCTTTTGCAACTCCCTCTTTGTCTGGTTAAATGCTTTTTCCAACCGCTTAAAGTATTGATTAACCTGCATCTCTCCGGCCTTGTACATGGCCTCCTGCCGCTTCTGCCAGTAATCCACTACTCCTCACCGCCCTCTGGGAACATGTCAGATAACTCAGCCTTCTCTGCCTCGCGCTGGGCATTTAACCGGGCAAGCTCCTCTGTTGCATCCTCTGTCCATGGATGATTTTTTATAATCGTCTCGTCTGAGACGATACCCTTGGATGCTGCACAGTCAGTAATTGCCTGGCTCTCGTTAATAGCGATATCCCGGTTAAACGTCACATCAATTTTGCAATCCGGATAACTTCCGGCTCCTGTCAGTTCCAAATATCTGCGCACAAACCAAAACAACTCGCCCATGCCCGCCTTAAAGGCATTTTCCAGACGATTGCACTTAAGATCCAGTCCGGAATAAATAAATTTAAGGGCGATACCAGACGGACTATTGCCCAGCCTGTCACTGTTTTTATCAACCCCCTGCCCGAAATCGTAGATATCTTTTTTCAGCGCCTCAAAGTCTTCCTTGGCTGCCGTGATGTCAATGGGTGTGCTTAGCGCTTCTGCACCGCCGTCCTCATCCAGGGAGATAGCCCGGAAGTAGTTTAAATCCCGCATAAACTCACCCAGGTCATTACCTCCGTACCCCTTCAATGCGTAAACAATGGAGCTGAGTTCATCAAGCATGTTTGCCACATCGGAGCGGCCCTTATCATATCCGTCAATCAGAGTTTTGATGAATTTAAGATCCGGCAGCTCGTAGTCGTTATTTTTGAACGGCACAAATGGGACCTTCCCCCAGCTCTCCGGAAGACCACCTACCAGAAAATGCTCCTGGAACTCGCCATCCTCTGTGACTGCATCCAGATACCTCTCTGCATCCAGACGCAAATCCCATCCATCTCCCTCAGAATCAGAAACATAATAGGCTACACCATCCGCGGTCCAATACTCTACTTTGGTAACAGTCTTTTGCTCCTGCCCCTCAATGACATCCAAATTGTAAAACCAGATGAATCCGCTCATTTCCTCGTGATCATTATCTGTCCAAAGTGGAATTGCCTCCTCCGGCCTGACAATCATTGTCTTAAACTGCCCCGCCTCATTGATGTATGGATGCAGCCAGGAAATACCTCCGTTACTGGCCGACACACCAAGGCGCATCAGGCGATTACTCTGGAAGGATTCCCCAAGGGTTGTCTGCACCTGCTCTAAAAACTCTTCGGATTCCTCGCAAGTGAGCGTATATGGCTTGGATAACAGGTAATTCACCTTATCTTCCACCAGAATATACATAAAGCCGTGCGCTCTCTTGTTGTTGGGCTTTGCATTATCAATTATCTTTTCGATTTCTCCGGTTGCCTCGTTTTCCCGGTACCTATACTTCTTCCGGTTCATGATTTCCGGGTTGTCCACACGATAATATGCATCGCCGTCCATCATCCATTTACGCTCTGCCGATTTTACAAATTCATCCATGTACAGTCGGCACAGCTGCATATTTGTCATCCGGTTTTTATCCGGGTTAAATAATATATCCATCTATTGCACCTCATTTTAAAATCCGGATGCCCGGACGCATTTTAATTATTGTCACACACAGGTAACGCACAGCATCAAGCGCGTGGTCATGCTCTTTCACCGGCTTATCCTCGCCCTTTTCCGCTGCTTTTGCATCCCAAATATAGGACGCAAACTCTTTTATCAGATTGTCGCAGTTTTTATCAATCAAAATAGCACCCTGGTTTAATAGCGTAGCCACAAACCGGATGCCATCTAAAACATCGTTTTTTGCTTTTTTGACCTTAAAGCCGTCTTTTTCCAGCTGAGCCTTAAATGATGCAGCCGCAGGATCTAGTACCACAAAACGGATACTCTCTCCATGCAGCCAGTCTTTTAAATCCCTGGAAAACTCTGCATCTGTCTTTTGTCTGCCTTTATCTCTGCCAGAGTAATAATACTCCCGCCTGCAGTACCATTTCTTATCCGTGCCTTGCTGCCACAAAAGAAAAGCGGTCGGGTTCTGGGTGCCGTAGTCACAACTGACATACTTATCGCCAACCCAGAAGTCGTGCCCTGTCCTGGCTTTATATATGGCCGCCAGAGCCTCCGTATCAACCGTATGTTTATCTGCGTCAAACATATCATAAATAACACCCTCAGCCATCGCCCAGAGCCCCATGATATAACGCTTGAAGAAGACACCGGTATACATGCTCCGATACCTGGCCTTAATCTCTTCTGACAGGCTCAGATTATCGTCCATGGTAAAATGGACATACAGTAATTTTTTGAGGTCTGGTTCCTTTCCTGCGGCCTCTGCTTCAGCTTTTATCCTGGCAACCTTTTTCTTGCCCAGGTAGCCAATGGCCTTGTCAATCCAGTTTACCTTGAACCAGTGATAGGGCCCATCCGGGTTACAGTTAAACCAGTATTTTGACCCAGTCACAGAGCATCGGCCCGTTGCCTGATTGACAAAGCTCTCTGGCATCAGCGCCACCTCATCACAGAACAGGCCTGCCAGAGTAATACCCTGTATCAGGTCCTGGCTGCGCTCGTCCTTGCCGCCAAAAATGTAAAAATAGTTGGTGACTGCTCCGCGGCTTATTTCCACCAGATTGTCTGCCCGGTGGTCTACAACCTGATACCCGCGGCTTTTTAGCATCAGTTTCAGCCAAAACAGCACGTTGCGCCGGAAGGATCCGATGGTCTTGCCGCACATGGCGAAGTTTTGACCGTTAAAGGCGCTCATGGCCCACATCACAAACGACAGCGACATGCATACCGTTTTTCCGGAACGAATCGCCCCATCTGCTATGATGCCGTCATAATCCTTCACAGGACTGTTCGTAGTCCACCAGGTAAGGATTTGCTTTTGCCGGCGCGAGAACGGCTGAAACTGAAAGACCTGTACCTTTGTCAGGATGCCACGCTGCCCTTTTAGGCTTTCTACTTTGCTTTTTATCTGCTCAATCTTGTCTCGAATCATCTGCATCACTCCACAACTCTCCAGCCTCAGCATTTAGTGCTTCCAGGAAGCCGTCATCCTCTATCTCAGTCTCCTGGCCGCCCAGCTTAAGGGCCTGCAAATCAAGCCGCATTAGTTCGATTTCTAAGCGAGCATCATCCACGCCATACCGATGCAGCGAATCAATGGCAGCCTGCTTTCGGGCCTGTACACGGGTCAGCGCGTCCTCTATGTTCTGGATCTGCCCCAGCGTTGCACGGTCCTCACTCAAATTCGTCCATTCGCCTTTTTCAATTCCGGATTTTTTTGAAACTGTTGTAAAATCAGCCTGCCGCAGATTCTCGATGCGCTTTAACATCCGGCGTTCCCGAACAGTCAGGAGCTGTATCTCCTGGAGGAGAAGCTGCTCTTTGTCCAGCGAAACTGCCTCGGCCAGCATCTTCTCTTCTGGATCCAGACAATCAAAAAAGAGAGTTTCAAACTCTCCTGTCGTTACTGCCTTTTTGTTTCCCGGGGGGCCGCCGGAGCTGTTGCGGTTTCCTGGTTGAGCCCCTCTTTTTCTTTGCGGGCGCTCGCTTTTTTTATCCGAACGTTCGCTATCCCATTTATGTGTGGATTTCCATCGGCGAACTGTGCCCTCTGGCAACTTTAGTTGACTTGCAATCTCAACTAACTTCATGCCTTTTAAGTACATGGCCTTCGCCTGTTTGATTCTTTCATCTGGCGCTCTGGCCATGCTACTACACCTCGATTCGTCGGTTTTGTATACAATAAAAGCCCCCAGCAAATGCCAGGGACTTGAAAGGGGAGAAAAGAATGTCAATGGAACGCCGGACAACTCGAAGTCCGCGGCTCGGTTCAACGGCTCATGCTCGCTCCCGGCTGGCGAGACGTTCCAAATCCCCCCACCAAGCTGTAACACCTGGCAGGAGTATATGAAAAGGAGGATCACAATCGCGGGGGATGGATTTGAACCATCGACCTTCGGGTTATGGGCCCGACGAGCTGCCAGACTGCTCTACCCCGCATTACTGCCCTGGAGGCTAACCAGGGCGATAAGCGAAAGACACATTATGTACCAGCCCAGGTGTGGGCCAATCGACCGCTGGCTGTGACACCGGGCGGCCGAAAATCACATTAAGGGGATAATCCAGAAGCCGCTGGCTGGATGCCTTTGGCTTCGGATTCTATTATAAAACGATATTTCCGATATAAACGATGTTTTTACTTAATCCCACAACTTTTTAAATACTTATCACGAATATATAGTCTTGGATAATCCGGATTGTCTCGATACCCCAGCCTCTTTGCAATCTCCTTCCATGGCAGACCTTCCAGATAGTAATACTCAAATACTTTTCTGGTAACGGCATCTTCAATATCTTCAACCCATTTTCTGATTGCCTCAGCTTCTGCCTCTTTTCTATCCAGAACACGACGCTTCCTCCGGTACCGCTCCTCATCAAATCCTACAACCGCCTGAGGACGTTCAAATCCTTTGCTGTAGTCCTTTATGACGCTGCTTCCCAGGCCTGCATCTGTTGTGTTCATTTCATTCAGTTCCCACCTCAATATCGCTATCTCTTTCATTAGTTTCCGGTAGCTTTCCAGACGTTTGACCGTCATTTCCAACGGCATCACCTCCTAACACGATATTATGATTCCTATTTCGTCCTTCACCTTTTGTTTGAGACGGGCAAGGCTCTCTTCGTCCTTAATCCATGTCCCCATATACCCGTCAACGCGTCTGAGTGCCCGTAGAACGCGTTTTTTGCCGAAATCGAACTCTTCATGCATTGCAAGCGCAAAACACGTCATAAGAGCCTCTACGCGCTGATTTTCGGTATCCTGGGCAATGGCATCAATCAACTTTCGGTTTTCGTTTCGGATCCGGTTCTGTTTTTCCAGTCTCCTACGTTCTGACCGGTTCATCTCCTACCACCTTCTCCCTCTCTCATCCACAACAGTAATTTTCCCCAATACCCGCACCCGGCAGATAATGCACATCAGTTTCATTGCCCGCCGGAAGTTTATTACTTCCTCCGGCGGTTTATCCGCTCTCTTAATTGCCTTCCCTGCTGTCGGGTCGGGATAACCTTCTGCGTTCTTCATCCGGATTCACCTCCTCCTGATACGGTTCCGGCAGCGGCATCCAGGCATTAACAAACAAATTCTGTGATAAGCAGGTATCGCCCTCGCTGCAGTCCCCCAAATAAAACACTCCCCCGCCATCAGCATCCGCCTCACATCTCCCAATCAGCGGAATGTCGAAGTTCTCAAACGACAGAAGAATAAAATTGTCGTCCTCCGGTAGCCGCTCCTCTACCAGGATCCATCTCCGGTTCTCTTTTAGCTGTTCTACCTCATTCGGGGTTAATCCGGTATCCTCATATTTCTTCAGCGCCCAGTATAGCGTCATTGCCTCCTCCCGGACGGCTCTGGTATCAATTATGGCTCTTCTGACTCCTCCTGGAATCTTTTTATCAGGTATTGTTAATCTCAACATATTTCTTTCCCCATCCTCCTCAAATACTTAACAACTTCACTCGCCGGAATATGTACATCCCTGGCAATCTCCTCGATGCTCCAATGCGCCCGGTATAATGCGCCTATCTTACCTACGTCAACGCGCTTATTTGCCTCGTAGACAGGCTTTTTATCTTTGCTCGGCTTTCTTTTCCTTGGCGGCAGTAAAACCATCTCATAGCCCCTCAGTAGCTCTCCAAGCACCTTTTCCAACTCATCTATGTTGTCGTATCTGGGATTATATCTTTTATGTTCCCAATCAGATATTGTCCGGTTACATACGCCGATAGCCAGCCCCAGGTCTGCCTGGGTCACCCCTTTTTGCTTGCGCAGCTCTTTAATCTTGTCACCAAGATCCATTATCACCCCTCCTCTATCAAAAAATCCCTAAACATATCCATCTGTACTGCTGGATAATCCTCCCAAGGAACCCCAATATAATCCAACACTCTGCCCCATCCATACTTCTCGCCGGTTTCTGGATCCGTACAACATCGGTACATCCAGAATTCCCATTCTTTAGGGTTCCGCTCCCGGAGCTGATCAAATCGGTGTGGCCGCCGCTCCATGTGAATTCCAAATCCACACATACTACAGCCGGTTCTCTGAGCCTTTGTGGTGTATAGGGTTCCGTCTGGTTTTCTGGCAATCTCTCCGTAAATCTCTGGCACTGGTGCCTTTAAATCAATAGCCAGTTGCAATAGATCTTGACGCAGGAACGGAGCAAACGGTGCTGACCGAATCACGCCCTTACCAAAGTAATTGCAGCCGTGTTCGGTAAGCGCCTCCTCTCGCTGTCCACCCTCTGAGGCCATCAGCCCTAAAAATGGCTTGCTATTGTGTTCTATAGCCCATTTATCGCAGGGTTCCTCTTTCATATACTGGCAGCACTTATTGGACACCTTAAACGGTGCAATCTGATAGTTTACACCCTCGTTTTCGTTTTCATATCCCGCAAACAACTCCAGCCACTTCTTTGGAAGCTGCATACGGCTATTCTTGGCATAATGCCCTTGTGCTCCGCATTCGCCTGTGATAATGGCATGGCGTACGGTCTTGTTCTTTTCCGTTGGATTCTGTAAGGTGTCAATCCGTCCAGCAATCTTTTTACTGATTACTGGGAAACCATATTCCTGCAGGATCTCTACCTTGGGTTTACCAATTGGAATCCGAATCACTCCAAGTTCCTTGTGAATCTTCTGAATACTGCTATCTTCCAGGGATGATACGGATATGGCAGGAACATCGATTCCGATTTTCCGAAGGAACAACAGCAGCACAATACTGTCCAGGCCACCTACGCTGACATGGGCATTTAACTCCATATCATCCAGGCGCTCCACAAACTCCCTAGCCCGCAACTCTGCACGCTTAACTTTTACCTCATAGGGCAGAGCCTGCATGGCAGCCATCCGGGCCTTAGCTTCTTTCTTTTTCTGTCTCCACGCCTCGCGTTCTTTGTCCTCCACCACAGACTCGTTTTTTTCATCCATGATTCTTCCTCCCCTTAAATTTATAAACATCATTTCGCTGCCGCTTAATCCGGTCTCTCAACCGGTTCTGCTTATTTGCTCTGCTCTTGCTCATCTCCAGACATCTCCTTATAAAATCGAATCACTCCCATCAGCCCCGCAAAATCCAGTTCCTTATCGCACTGGCAATGGAACACTCTCTTTCCGTCTTTGTAAATTGTCACATGTAGGTTTGTTGTCTGTACAATCTGTAATCCACCCAGACACATAGTCTGTGGCAATCTCTTGCTCATCGGCTTTCCTCCTCTAAAAGGCTGAATGCTGCCAACATAATTCGCCCGCAAACCGCAGCGCTTCCGTATTTCTTCATGATCTCACCAAAATCTCTTGTAGCTTCCTCCCACATTTCCGCCCCTGCCAGACGACCGTGATATTTCAGGTAAAATTTATAGGAATCACACCACACACCCTTAGCCAGAGCGGCTTGTTGCTCCTGCCTTGTCATAAAATACACCCCGCTTTCCTGTAATGCGTCCTTCGGCGCCGGTACTGATTCTGGCAGAATGCAATGTCATCTACATAATCGTAACAGACAGCATCCCGCTTCCCATCAGCCACACGGGCAATCCGGCCAATGCTCTGGGTTACCACTGCATAATCCTTTTGTGGTGATACTAGGAATAACCGGTCCAGCCTCGGTATATCCAGTCCTTCCTTTGCCAGACCAAAGCTGGCGAAAAGAATGTCTTTCCGTCCTCTCCTCATATCCTCTATAGCCTGCTCCCGTTGCACCCGGGCCCGCTTGCTTGTCATGCTGCCATCAATCATCACGGCCCGCTCCCGAATCTCTTCCGGTAGCATAACCATCAGACGCCGCAGGTGCGCCAGTCTGCTGGAAAGCACCAGGCAGGCGTGTCCGGCTTGTGATGTCAGATCCTTTACAATCAGCTCGTTCCGTTCCCGGCTCTCCGCCAGGTACTCCAACAAACTGTTATACTTTAAGGTTCCATCTGTGTCCAGGCAACTCATTGCAAGTTTCACTCCCGTATCTCTCTGACAAATCCTTACCTGCATAGTCTTAGCTGCTACAGCCTCATCCGGAACCCGATACACTACCGGTCCCAATACTGCAAAGGTGCTTTTAATCATACCATCTGACCGATGCACCGTAGCTGACAAGCCGTACTTATATCTGGCCGCCAGACTATTCATAACCTTGTAAAACATAGTTACCTGCGTAGGCGTACCAGCTAGCCGGTGACACTCATCCACAATTATCACATCCCACGCATTCCGGTACTGCGCCAAATCCAACTTACAAAGGGTCTGAACTGTTGCAAATGTCATATGGCTGCCTACCTGCGCCTTACCGGAAGTAATGGTCCCCAGACTCTCACGAGGAAAATACTGTGCCGCACGCTCCAGGGATTGGGTCAGCAGGTCATGGGTATGTGTGATCCATAAGGCCTTGCGGCTCAATGCTGCCACTAGGGCAATTCCCATCTGGGTTTTTCCCGATCCACAAGGAGACTGCAAAATACCGCAGCTAGTGCGCCTCATTGCCTCTACGGCAGATTTTTGATAGTCAAACAAGGGAATATTGCCCCGATACTCTAAAACGCCGTTATCGGCCAAATTAACGCTTATTTCATCTTCCGGGTTGATAAACTGTCGTAAGTCCTTTCCAATTCCCACTGGAAGCATCAGATCGCTTCCATCCACCCGGTAGAGCCAAAGATCCTTCGCTGTCTTTCCAAGCCACAACCCCCGGCGGGCCCGGTTGGTATATTCCGGATTCGGGATTACCAGATTTTCGGTGCACCAGTCATACAAAGCCTTCGGTGCGTTCTTTACTCTGATTTCACTGCCAATCACTATCTGCATCACCCTCACTCCATCCGCCGTCTTTATTTCGCTCTCTCAGCCAGTCTGAAAGGCTCATGCCCTGCGTCCGGCACACTGTAGTATCAATTCGACCAAATCCAGCAGCCTTTAATTCTTTCAGCCGATTATACGGTACCAGATAGATTTCTCCATTCGGAAACCGGATTGCAAACAATCCGATTCCGTTTCCGGTCATCTGGAACAGCTGCATGGCATTTAACTGATTTTCTTCCATCCGGCTCAGCACAAAGAACTTTGTCTGGCAGTCCTTACAGTCAATTAAATATGCGTTACCATCTCTGCAGGCGATTACATCACACGGCTGGCCGTTCTTGTTATCTTGAAACAGATGCACCCAAAACCAGTGACTGGCGAGATGCTCTGCAAATTCCTGTTCGAACCGGGCTCCTGCTGCTTTATTGCTCATTTTTTATCCTCACTTTCCAAAAGTCTAACTGTTTTTCGGAATTGTCTACCCCGTTTTTTCTCCGAAAACACCTTGAAACCCTTGTAAAATCGTTGGGTCTAACAATCTAACCAAAAAACCCCGGGAAGAGGCGTATATTTTTATGTGTTAAAAAATCACTATATTGTTAAAAAATATACAATCTTTTTTTCCTCGCGTCATGTGTATGGTTTATGGTTAGACAGGTTAGATGGTTAGACAGGTTAGATGGTTAGACCTATACTTATAAAGCCTTAATTCATGCGGGTTTCATGGTCTAACCTAAGGGCTAACCAAAATTTGATAGGTTAGACCTTTAATCAAACGGAAGGCTCATCTGTTCCTCATCCTCCATATCATCTACACTCACAAAACCATTTGGATCCCGATTAGGTTCCATAATCAATTTTATGTAATTTGCCTTAATCCCATAGACCTTAGTGTTGTGTATATACTTTTCCTGGGAATTCCTCTCAAGCCGGTTTTTCTTTGCCCACTTTTTACTTACCGCCGCATAATCAAATCCCGCCTGTTCCAGATAATCACACAGCACATCCTTGTTGATAACTGCCACAGGAGATTGTCCTGGTTGATCTTCATTCTGGAGGATTTTCCCCCACACCTCTCCTTTGTTTAAAGATTCCGCCGCTTTTGGGTCCTCAAAGCGTACTGGGTTTCTGGCAATCCAGTTTAATACCATCTGATAAGCCCGCTCTGCCACATCTACCTCTGCAGCACTGCGAAGATATTCTTTCACATCCTCAATGCCAAAAGGCTGCTCATCCTTAAAAATCTGCTCCACCAGGATGCGATCTGCCACCAGCAGGCACGACATCGCCATAGCCTGCTTTTCCGTAGTATCCAGGTGGCACATAGCATCAAAATACCCCTTGTATTCATCTCTGATTACCTGCAAATCCACTTCCTGCAGATAATGAATCAGTTTCTCTCCTGCATGCCCATAATTCTCTGTCAAAACCGATACGGTGCAGTTTCCGTCCGCTACAAGGCGTTCCTCTACCTCAATCTCTATTACACGATTCTTAGAGCCTCCACGGCTATTTGCCTTCGTAATCGGCTCCTCGCCGGTAAACAAAAAGCTGTTTCTCCAGGTCTTTGTCTCATCCACGCCGCCATTGGCCCGGCCTCGCATCTTGTCAATGCCTTCCGTAATCTGATAAATTAACTGGTCAAAGTTTGTTACCCACTTATCCTTCAGCGTCTGCAGCTCATCACCAGCAAAGGGCAGCGAATATAAAAAGGCTGCATTTCGCACGATTCCCACTTTTGTGGTATTCATGGTTTTTACCAGACCGCCCATTTTAGGATTTCCCCAAATAGACATGGCGGCCATAATAGTCACTGTTTTGGCCGTTCCAGATTCTCCGCTCCAAAGATGAAACACGAATGGCAAGGCATTGAGAGGCTCAATCAAAACACTTGCAAAACTGGCAGCAAAGGCCATCCGGACAATCTTGTTTTTACGCAGATCAGCACAATGAGTTCTCCATGCCTCAAAACTACCCTCGTGCCGTATATTCTGGAATACAGGATCAAAATCCTTACCCCCATCATATACAACATCCGTCACATACGGCATAAACTCCCTTCCCATCCAACCAAGCCGGTTGATGGAGCGTTTTGGATTCAAAACCACCGGATTCATTCCCACACAGTCTGATATGTAACGCACCATGCTTTTGGCATTATCAGAGGTTACCTCGATTCCATACTGACTCAGGACATCCACAATTTTATTAGTGTTCGCACAGACGCTGCGGTTGACTGTAATCTGCTGCCACGCAGCGGATTTATAATAAGCCAGGGTAATGCGTTCCTCGGAAGTATCCACATTTTTAAGAATTTCCACAGGAAGGATCGGATGACTGCAGGCTAAGACCTGCATGGGCTGAAATTGCTTGTCGTATCGGGTACACCGAACCCCCATATCATCAGCATTCCATTCCCCACAAGTCAGCTCCACCGGCTGGTCAGTAAACCTGGTCTTATTACCGGATTGTTTCATGCGCTGAATGTAGTCCAGTTGAAACTGCTTAAACAGGTTATTAAATTCACTAATCCTTTTTATCTCCCTCGCAGCATTTCGCAGTGCCTCAATATATTTCTGCCGCTCCACATTATCCTCAATCTCAAAAACCTTATAAAACACTTCATCTGGGAACGGTTCCACTCTTTCAAGGGTCTTGATACCAGCCAATAACTCGTCTTTCGACTTCTCCAATTTTTCTCACCACTTTCTTGTCTGCGTATACTTTCTCCGGACACTGCTCCAGACAATCAAGCAGATAATCCACATAAGTAATACTTCCAAGCCCTTCCCAGAAATGTTCTCCCTGTTCCCGGATTGCCTCACACAGCAAGCCCCGGTACGCAGTCAGCCACATCTTTGCCCTCCGTTGGAACGCTGATAATTCCTGCCGCCTTTTCCGGGTCAACTCCGCCTCCCGCTTCTCCCGGTATGTCACCGGCTCCTGTATCGGAACCTGGAATGCTGCTGCAAGGCCTTTGGCTGCCTCATAATTGTTTACATCCCGATATTGGGCAGCAAACTTAATTGGGTCTCCGCCGGCGCCGCAGGAAAAGCAATAATACCCTTTTCCATTGGGATATATCTTAAGGCTTGGCTTTTTGTCTGCATGAAAGGGGCAGACGCACCACCCCTTTTTATTTGCCTGCAGACCAAAATATTCCACCACCTGCTGCATGCTAACAGCCTCACGCACTTTCCGGTACAGCTCCGGGTTGTAATTACATGAACGGGATTCCTTCATCGCTTGCTCCATCCGGAATATTCATAAAACCATCTCCCACCGGGCTCGGTGTACCGGCGCTCTGCACCTGGGTCATCTGTCCCACTGGCGGCGTATCCGGCAATAAGCTGTCTTCCGGAATTTCTGCCTCTGCCAGACCTGCCACGCTGCGGATTTGGAACAGCTCTGTCGTAAATGGCCGGTTTCCATTAGCTGCCTCATACTGCCGGCGCCGGAAAATACCACCAAACTTCTTGCCTTTCATCGTTGCCTCATTATTTTCTTTGTCCCACTGGAAAGTGAAGTTGTTGGAGCGTTCAATAGATGTGATAATGCCTTTAAACCAAGAAAGCCCTTTGCCCTCCATGTTCTGCTTAAAAACGCCGCGCCACTTTGCGCCGGATGAATCCTGCGCCTTGTCTGCGTCGTACATTTTCTGATAAAAATCTTTATGTTCGCCTTCTGCGATATCATACAGAATCACAAGCTGAGGATTCCCATTTTTTGAATCCTGTGTTGTCACCTGCTTGATCACGCATACATACTTTCCTTTTGGTAATTGCTGAAATTCTCCAGTGTAGGCCGGTGCCTGGTCGTATCCCTGTGGTTTCTTAATCATGCTGTTTTTCCTCCTTTATCTTCCATCCATAAAACTCCCGGATGGTGTCATCTACTAATTTCAAGTTATTTTCAATCTCCGGGCTATCAAACATCTCCTCCGGCGTTTTGGTAATATCAGAACCGTCCGTAACCGTCCGGAAGAAATGGTTTCCATTTTCAGACATGCAGCGAATACAGATTGTTACCATTCCCTCCAGGCACACCTTTCGATCCAGCTGCTTGCCAATGGTCCGAAGCCTGGAAACCCCAAAATCGTCTGTGTCTTCATGGAACATAATGTACACAATCTTTTCTGGGTCTTTTACTTCGTCCTTGACCAATTTTACGAGCCAGTACATGGCATCTGCGATATCATCATACATTTCAAATGAGGCATTTCCTTTTTTGTTTCTATGCTGTCCCATGAAAAGATGGGTCATGATGTATCCGGCATCATCAATCACGAAGACCTTTTCCGGATTCTGATTAATCGTCGCGATAATCCGGCTAATATCGTCACTGCACCCGGTTTTCTTAAAACGTTTTCGAAACGGAAGTTCCTTCTTTTCCGTGTTAAAAAGCACAATCTCATCTTCCTCAAAAAACTTCATGCTCCGGCTCTTCCCGCTGCCGGATTTCCCGTAAATTAACACTGGTAATCCCATGGTCTCCTCCTCTTAGAAATTCAGCTGCTCATCTGAAACCTTGTCCGTTTTGTTGTCTTCCGATGCATCCAGATCCTCGCGTTTCCAATCTGAATCAAAAAAGTTGATGCCGTCCAGAAGAGGAAAAAGCACCTCCTTTGTCTTATGTCCGCATGGCTCCGTATGCACCCAATAGATAGTGGATTCATTCTTAAAATACAGAACTTTCCCGTCCAAAATACTGGGCCTGTCCGGCATATGCTCGGAATCTGTTTCTAATTCTTTGGCCGAAATCACATTTGAAGTCAGATCTCGTCTGGCCGTAATAAACTGGTAATCACTTTTTCGCTGAATTACAATATATTCATGCGGCCATGCTTCTAAGGACATCGGGGTAATCACTCCATAATCCTTCGCCTGCATCCAAGATTTATAAGGCTCTACCACATCCATAACCATCTGCGAAACCAGTTCTTTATCCTCGTCAATCGTATAATGGTAACACTCTCCTGGCTCTGGAATGTCTCCAATCAGCTCCATGATGGCCGCCTTGAATTTATTGGATGCAAACACATGGTTCACATAGATGCCCCAGTTATCTGCATAAACCAAGTAATGGTTGTTCACATTGCACACAAACAGCCCGCAGCGCTTTAAGCTGGCTTTCATAATCTTCTTTAATTCTCCTGTCTTACAGAACATAAATCTTCCTCCTTAACCTCCTCGTTTTGTCGCCGGGCCTCTTCGATTCCCTGGCGAATAAAGCCCATAACAATATCCATCTCATCAAAAGTCAAATGCCAGGTACTTGCGGTCATCATCTTTACCACTTTCGCTGCAATCTCCAGTAAAATCTGCAGCTTGAACGGCGTAATCTTTGCTTTCTCGTCCATCATCGAATCCTCAAACTTTCTCCACGGGGCTCTAAGTGCGCCCAGTCTACCTGCTTCTCAGCTAGCAGTGCCCGGATTGCTTCATTGTTCGGCACCGGCGGCTGCGGAGTTAAATACTTGCCAGGGATATCCTCTAAGACGCCGTCGATTACAAGCGGTTGTAAGCCACCATTTTTTTGAATATTAAACGAAAACAGGGCTGTCTTAAACTTCGTTTTGCCAATCTCCCGCATATTGGATTCCAGGATATCTTTCAGCCATTTAGACCGTTGTTCCAGGCTGCGGCGGCGAGTCTCCAGGCGCTGCTCCTCTGCCCTAAGCTTCTCGACATCCGCTTTCATACTGAAAATAATCTTGGCATATCCGTCCGCTTTCTCTTCTATCTCGCCCCAAATGGCCTCTAGGGTGTCGTGAAGTACCTGCTCATCCACTTCCGGGTCATACATCATTTCCTGCAGCATCTCGTACTGCTCTGTTAATTCATATAGTTTCACTTGATTTCTCCTCCTTTTCGCCCTATAATAAAGGTGTATTGTTTTTTATTTCATCGCCCTGGGAGTTGCCGCTCCTGGGGTTTCTTTTTTTAACTGTTGGATTAATTTCTCCAGCTTTTTCGGCTGTTTAAGGTACGCATGGTACTCTTTGCGTGAATCCCATTCGGAATCCCACCCATGCTCATGCACATCAACCTCCACCGATGCCACATGACCGTAAAACCTGAAGAATGCTGTCGGGTGATTCCCGGTGCGTTTCTTCTTACTTTCCTGCAGGCCGTTAATCTGCAAACACAAATCCAGTACCTTACAAATCTGCTGGCGTCTGCGCTTCTCAATTTTGTTTTTCATTCGTTTATTCATGGTTCTCCTCCTTATTCCATTTCCCAATCATTGCATCCACTCTATCAGCTCCCCAGAACGCATAAGCATGTCCAGTTCCGCCGCCAACAGCAGGAATCGTGACGGAATTCATGTTATTCTTCTTCCGGTAATCCTCTGCCATATCTAACAGCACCTGGAGCCCTTCCTGTGCCTGTGTCATCGTCTTCACCTCCTCGATTCCATGATTTTAGTTACATCAATGCCCAGAGCTACAGCAATCTTATATCCTGTTTTGTCAGCGCAACGTCTTCCACTCATTATGCCGTTAATGGTAGTTGTTGAAACTCCAGAAGCTTTTGACAGTTTTCTCTGGTTCATGTCTTTCTTTGACATTTCCACAAGCAATTTTATTCTGTCAATTCTCATCGTCCTCACCTCCTCTCAAAACACCACCGGAACCCACGTAGTCAGCGAAAATACGAAAATCACTGTCCCCAACAGGCTCCAGAGGAACTTATTCTCAGCCCGCAGGCTGCTGTTAATCCGCTCCAGCTTCTCCAGCTCCAGCACCAGCGCCGGATCCACTATTGGTCCAGGACCGGCGGTAACAGCTGCATAGCTCAGCGCCGGTTGAGGCGCTTCCTTAAATCTCACCATGTCAATTTCCTCCCTGCTTGTCCATCTCGCCCGCCCTTAGGCGGTTATCCTTTTGTAACCCATTGCCGACATTAATCTGTCCTGCAATGTTTCTGCGATTTTTCTCCGCTTTTCATCGGGGAGCGATTCCATCAGCACATCCTCCCCGTCGATGTCTATGTAATTAATGATTCTTGGCTTTTCCATCAGTAACCACCTCCCTGATTTAGTTTATGGAGACTGCTTGGCCATTGTGCCTGTCTGATTCTTGTCTTTTCTCGTTCCTCGCCTTATACTATACTCACAGGCCCCGCCAGGCCGAGTACAAAGGAAAGGAAAATTTCCATATGCCTAATGAAACAACAAATAAATTCAGCCTTGTTGATTTACCAGAGATTCCAAACTCTGTAGATAACGCATTTCAAAATCTTATTGACAAGCCAACCAAAAACATCGGAGAGACTTTTGCTAACATCTGGTTTCTTGTTTTCGGTGGATTATCTCAAATGGCCGACAAGAAAAAAATGAAATATGCAATGGATCTTGAACAGTATAAATTGGAACTTGAAAAATCCATTTCTCGCATTCCTGCTGACAGAAAGATTGAGCCATCTATTCAAGTCACTGCCCAAGCTTTGGAAAATTCAAAATACTGCATTGAAGAACCAGAATTGCGAACTATGTTTTCATCACTTATAAGTAATTCCATGAACCTTGATTATTCAAGCGATGTCCACCCTTCATTCGCAGAAATGATAAAACAAATGTCACCATTAGACGCCCAATTACTTAAAATTTTTAAGGATGGATCACCAAGTGGGTTCCCGATTTGTGATTTCCATCGTAAAGCAGATAATGGTACATATTATATTTTAGCCGAAAATGTTTTTGTTGAATTTCAGCCAGAAAATCCACGCGAAGTAGCTAAAGCACTAACTTCCCTATCGCGCCTCGGTTTACTTTCTCTTTCTCAAGAAGTATATCTTGCTAACGATGCATTATATAAAAAGTTTGAAACTTGTGAATTTTATAAAAATTTTAAAGATTCTTTTCCTTCTGCCAATATTACCATTAAGAAAAGAAAAGCAACCCTAACCCCGCTTGGTAACTCATTCGTTAAAGTATGTATCCCTGATTGATTTTTTTGTCATTTCCACTAGCTCCCTTACATAGCCGTCTATCACATTGAATGTGTGGACGGCTAATATCTTGTTACAAATCATGGATACAATGACTGCTATCCCTGCCGATAAAATAATCTCTATCTCTCTCACCCCCTACTCAGTCTCAAATAGATTCATCTGCTCATATTCTGGAACCTTCACAAAATCAGCCGGAAGACAGATTCCGTATTGTTCACAAACCATCTTTACCATTTCAGCGGATTTATATGGGGCGATGCCCTGTTTATCCATCCGATTGGAAAGGATTTTGAGTAAGTTTGCTACCTCTCCAGGATGCTCCGTCAGAGGAATCTGGTTTTTCTGATTTTCCATCTCATTAAATCGCTTTACATATCTGGCTGTAAACAGCACTCCCTTTTCCCCAGTTGATTTATTTGCCAGAAAATCACATCCCATACGGGTAACTTCATAACACTTGTTTTCCTTTCCACTGGCATCCCGATAGGTAGATGGGATAAAATAATCACTCACAGCCATTTGGCTTTCAGTCAATATCTGAACGTATCCCTTACGATCCTTTCTCCCGTCCAGCT
>OJPI01000266.1_pt1 | contig 45154 bp, 45 predicted proteins | sample 1598461 | NCBI WGS metagenome assembly OJPI01 (sample SAMN03922483, study PRJEB24848) | human gut metagenome | isolation source: stool sample | host: Homo sapiens | place: Germany | collected 2011-05 | reverse complement strand
TGAAGAATCGGCAGCTTTTGGCTGAACAAGCTAATGGATTTGAAATGAATCTTGTAGCGATTATAATTTCAATGGCGAGTTTTTTACTATCAGTGATTGAGGAAAATAGTACGATTATAGCAGGAGTAGCCATAATCCTGTTAATTATAGCTGTTGGTTGTGCGTGTCATCCACTGATTAAAAAAATGATACAACATACAGAACAGCAGTTTTATAGCAGCTGTTTAAATATTTTAGAGAGCGAGTAGGCCTATTACGTAAGAAACAGAAGTTCAAATTTTGGAGGTAGATATTATGAGAAAGAAAAGTTTATTAGTTTTAGCAACAGCAGCAGTTATGGTATTAGGTGGAGCGTTTACCGCACACGCAGAAGAAACTCAGTGGTATACAGAATTATCAGAGTATGGACATCCTATGAGCCATGCTGCAGAGAATCTGGCGCAGGCTGATGCTTGGGCGGAGAGGCATAAAGGTAGTATCGCAGATATTGCCAGTGTAGAGGAAAGATACGCTGCAGTCGTAAACGAGGTAGTTAGTTTCCTGGATTATGATGTTAATTATATGAGCCCTATGATGTACTACACTATTAGAGATCAAAAAGGTGTATGTGCTGATTACACTCTGCTCACAGGTGCTCTCTGTGATAAAGTAGGAATTGAGAATACTTACTCCGGTGGTGTTCTTCTTTCTGCAAGTCATCCGATCCTTAAGATTAACGTCAATGGTGAATGGAAGTATAGTGATCCAACAAACTACGAGTCTGGAGCTGTAGGCTTGTTTGGTACAGCTAACGGGTGGAATGCTTGCGAAGTTGATGGGACAGATAAGAAATCTGTAGCATCCTCTTGCGGTAATGGAGGAGAAAGTACGATGGCTCTTAATATGCAGAAACCTGATGATTGTCAGTTAGTAAGAGATAGATACGGTAATGAGGCATTGATCCCAGTATCTGAAGCTATCGCAGTAGCAGAAGGTAGAATGTCTCTTCAGGAGTATCTTAATAAGTATGGACTTAAACAGTAAAGGAGATAAGTATGAAGCAATTATACAGAAGAATAGTGGCATCGCTGTTACTGTGTATAATGGTGATATCAGCGCCACTTAGCGTCCTAGCAGAGACACCAGGCAACTCAGGAGCTTCTAGTATACCTATTCCTAAGCCTGGTGGGAGCAACTTCAAAGGGGATCAGCCTATATTCCGTGATTACGGGTTTCGAGTTACGTTTGGCAGCTCAGCACCGATGGATGGGATAGTGGATAGGTTAACTGGAGCATACACAGATGCCGACTTGGATGCTCAACGAACAGAGATAATGAACATAAACAAGACTAGATATTGGGAGCCTGGTAACGCTATGACTTAAAAGTAATCAAGCCAGAAAGGCAAATAGTCCTTTCTGGCTTTAGTTATGATGGGGATACAATCATATTTAAGACAGTAAGTCAAGGGCAAGCCTTGTGCCTTCGGCACCCTGGACTTACTTAATTCTTTACTTTCAACTTTTATTTTCTGGGGTCGAGTAAAGGGTCGAGTGCGGAAGAGCATCCCTTAAACCTCCTGTTTTATTAGGCTTTTTTAGCCGGTTTTGGTCCGATTCCCGTCAGCAGCTTGATAAAGAAAATGCTGGAATCTTAATTTTAAAAGATTCCAGCATTTTTTATTAATTTATGGAAGTCTTCTTCAATAATCCTTTAAGAATTCTAAAAATACACTTGCAGGACAGTGCAGAATCTTGTATGCTTACAATGAGTTAATGTATTTTATTATTATGGCTACACAGGAGGAAAGATCATGAAACAGGATATGATTGTTATTTTAGATCTGGGAAGTACAGAGAATACTGTACTGGCTAGAGAGATTCGTGCACTTGGCGTGTACAGTGAGATTTATCCCCATGATATCACTGTAGATGAGTTAAAAGCTCTGCCTAACGTAAAAGGTGTGGTTATTTACGGCGGTCCGAATCATATTGTTGATGGTGAGCGCATCGATGTAAATCCGGGAATTTACGAAGCGGGATTCCCTGTAATGTCCATTGCTCATGAATTGGCAAAATGCGAAGAAGCGTATAATACCTGGGAGGAAGCTCTGCCTCATCTGAAAACCTTTGTATTTGATACCTGCCACGCAGAAGCAAACTGGAATATGAAGAATTTTGTGGCAGATCAGATTGAACTGATTCGTCGCCAGGTTGGTGATAAGAAAGTGCTTTTGGCTTTATCCGGTGGTGTAGACAGTTCCGTTGTAGCTGCTCTTTTAATTAAGGCAATCGGTAAACAGCTTGTTTGTGTTCATGTAAATCATGGCCTGATGAGAAAAGGTGAGTCTGAGAGTGTTATTGAAGTATTTAAGAATCAGATGGATGCAAATCTGATTTATGTAGATGCCACAGAACGTTATCTGACCAAGTTAGACGGCGTAGCAGATCCGGAGCAGAAGAGAAAGATTATTGGCGCTGAATTTATTCGTATTTTTGAAGAAGAAGCCAGAAAACTTGAGGGCATTGAATTCTTAGGCCAGGGAACGATTTATCCGGATATTGTAGAGAGTGGAACTAAAACTGCAAAAATGGTAAAATCTCATCATAACGTAGGCGGACTGCCGGAGGATCTGCAGTTTAAGCTGGTTGAGCCTCTGCGTCAGCTCTTTAAGGATGAGGTTCGTCAGTGCGGACTGGAGCTGGGACTGCCGGATGAGATGGTATTTCGTCAGCCGTTCCCGGGTCCGGGCCTTGGAGTTCGCTGTCTGGGCGCAATTACAAGAGAGCGTCTGGAAGCAGTGCGCGAGGCTGACGCGATTCTGCGTGAGGAGTTTAAGATTGCAGGACTGGATAAAAAGGTATGGCAGTATTTCACGGTTGTTCCGGATTTTAAGTCTGTTGGTGTTCGCGACAATGCAAGATGCTTTGAATATCCTGTTATTATCCGTGCAGTGAATACGATTGATGCCATGAGCGCAAGCATTGAGCAGATCGATTGGCCAGTTCTGCTGAAGATTACCGATCGTATCTTGAAAGAGGTTAAGAATGTAAATCGTGTTTGCTACGATCTGAGCCCGAAGCCTACGGCTACGATTGAATGGGAATAAATTAAAATAGGCTTTAGAGTCCCGAAAGGCGGTAGGAATAAAATCCCTGCCGCCTTATTTTTATACTCCACTGATTTCGATGAATACAGTATTGCCGTTCAATAATTCTGCCAGTTCTTCAACAGATAAATTGATGTGTCCAAGTTTCGTGTAGCTCCAACTGTTTGAACCGAAGAATACGACAAGCTGATTCCCAGAATATAATACAATATCTCCCGGAACAGTAGTCATTTGCACATCGTTTCTCGAGAAAAACCGTGGAAGACTACCAACCTGTTCAAATCCTCCGTAAAGCGTTGTATCCACGACAATATTCTCATTTTGAACATGGTCAATCAACTCATTTACGGTGTCATTATTCTCCCAGCTCACATTCAGCTTGTTTCCGTTTATGCTCAGTATCAGCTCTTTTTTCTGTTCCATTTGTTCCTCCGAACCTGCTTTGTTTTCATTAAATGAATTTATCTGCTCTGTACTTTCTGCTGTCCATTCTGTACCTGGATGACTTGCATTGGCAGAGTCACCTGCCAGACTTTTTGTGTTCCGAGACGATATAGAGATTAGTTGGCTACATGCAGCAAGTGTGCATACCAGCATCAGAAGCAGGAACATCATAGAAAGCTTTTTCATATCAGATATTCTGCAAAGAAACTTCTTAGCTTTTCAAATGGAATCATATCCATATTATCATAGAGATCAACATGACTTGCGCCCGGAATAAGCATCAATTCTTTGTTATCACCAGTCAGCTTTTGGTAGGCAGTTTCGCTGAAATAGCGAGAATGTGCCTTCTCTCCATGTACCAACAGAACCGCAGAGCGGATCTCATGGCTGTACTGCAAAATTGGCATATTCATAAATGACAGAGAGGAGGTAACATTCCAACCGTTATTGGAGTTAAGAGAACGAGGATGATAGCCACGCGGGGTCTTGTAATAGGCGTAATAGTCCTTTACGAACTGGGGAGCATCTTCCGGCAGCGGGTCAACCACGCCTCCGGCAAGGGCATAGGTTTCATTTTTATAGTCCTGGGTGCGCTGTGCATTCATTGTCTTTTTCTTTTCATAGCGAGCTGCTTCCGTATTCTCACTGTCAAAATATCCATTGGCATTGACACGGGTCATATCATACATAGTGGATGCAACAGTTGCTTTGATGCGTGTATCAAGAGCGGCAGCATTGATTGCCATACCGCCCCATCCGCAGATGCCGATGATTCCGATACGGTCAGGGTCAACATTTTTCTGAACAGACAGGAAATCAACCGCAGCGCAAAAGTCTTCGGTGTTGATATCAGGAGATGCCACATACCGGGGCATACCGCCGCTTTCACCTGTAAAGGAGGGATCAAAAGCGAGAGTTAAAAAACCGTACTCTGCCATCGTCTGGGCATACAAGCCGGATGACTGTTCCTTTACTGCACCAAAAGGACCGCAGACTGCAATGGCGGGCAGTCTGCCTGCAGCATTTTTTGGTACATACATATCTGCAGCAAGGGTAATTCCATAACGGTTGTGAAACGTGATTTTGCTGTGATTTACCTTGTCACTTTTGGGAAATACCTTATCCCAATCGTTTGTCATTTTTAAGTTTTCCATGTAAAAACCTCCGTTCAGTCTTTCAAGCATCTTCCTGCTTCTTTTAGCCGATTCAACAGTTCTTCGGATTGGTTATTTTCGTCATGCCCTGCTTCAGCTGCTCCACTTGCATAAGCACGAACCATAGCGGCTGTATTTCCGTTAGGACGTGGGCTTCCATTGAGAATCAGATTATTCATCTTAAATCTCCCTGCCAATCCGGTACGCTTTATCCAATGCAGGATGTCCGGCAATATCTCCGACATCGTTTACACCACCTGCGAAAATGGTATCCACAAGTTCACATCGTTCGAAGCAGTCAACCCAGCCCTGAACAGCCTTGGCTGCACCTTCTACAACATAAGGGGCATCCTCTGCTGCGGTTGCCAGCAAATAGGCTTTGGTAAAAGCATAATCAGAGTCATAAAGAGGGTTGGCTCTATCCAACATGGTCTTAAGCTGTCCGCTGACACTGTAGTAATAAACGGGCGTTGCGAAAACAATAACATCGGAATCATGCATCTTGGCAGCGATCTCGACTGCATCATCGGCAATCACACAATGACCAACCTTGAGACAGGCAAGACAGCCTTTGCAAAAGCCTATCTTCTTCTCACGAAGATAAATGGTTTCAACGCTGTGACCGGCATCCTGAGCACCTTTGGCAAAGGATACTGCCAGCATTTCGGAATTGCCGCCCTTGCGGGGGCTGGAAGAAATAATCAAAACTTTTTTGCTCATAAAATTCTCCTGTTCATAGCTTGAATTGCTGTTTATTTTCTGATAGACTATATGATAATACATGAACCTGACTTTAGGTCAAGGGTTTCTTAATAATATTCAGGGGGTTTTTATGTATACCATAGGTCAAGTATCCGAAATGTTCAATCTTCCCATATCAACACTTCGATATTATGATAAACAGGGGCTTTTTCCAGAGATGGTGAGGGAATCCGGTATCCGGAAATTCAGCGACACGGAAATAGAAGCACTCAGGGTTATTGAATGCTTGAAAAAATCTGGGCTTGAAATCAAAGACATCAAACAATTTATGGATTGGTGTGCAATGGGAGCATCTACTTATTCCATGAGAAAAGAACTGTTTGAGAAACAGAAAAGAATGGTGGAAGCAGAAATCGAGCACATGAACCGTGTGCTGGATATGCTAAAATTCAAGTGCTGGTACTATGAACAAGCCCTACAGGATGGGAATGAAAATCGAGTACGAGATATGATACCGGATAACTTGCCAGAGGAACTCCAAAAATTATACGATCATACTTTCATGATTCATAAAAAAATTTCAAAAAGGTAGTTGTATATTTTCTTTTGTTCAGTTATTATATAAATACTAATTTAAAATTTTGTTCTTTATATTGCTGAGGGGAGGATAGAAAGATATGGCGCGAAAGGCCTATTCGGAACAGGAGCGGGAGCAAGTGCGGAATGCTCTGCTGACCACAGTAACCCAGTGTATTGTGGATCGGGGCCTGATTCATAGCAGTATTGATGTCCTGTGCAAAAAAGTAGGCATCTCCAAGACCTTTTTCTACACCTTTTTTTCTTCCAAGGAAGATTTAGTGTTGGAGGCACTTCGGTATCAGCAGCCTAAATTGCTGCAATATGCCAGAAATCTGATGGGAGATCCTGCACTTAGTTGGCGAGAGGGTGTCCGAACTTTTTTGGAGACCTGCACCTATGGTGAGAAAAAAGGCATCGCTGTGCTGTCTATTGAAGAAGAACAGGAGATTTACCGCTGTCTCTCCCAGGAAAATTTTCAGACCTTCCGTGAAGAACAGATCAAATTATTTCGCGAGATACTCGTGATTTTTGGCCTTCCCATGGACAGCATAGAACCGCGGCTGTTTGGCAACCTGGCTCTGTCCATGATGATGGTATATAAGGCAATTCCAGATACCATGCCCTTTCTGTTTCCGGAGGTAGCAGAGGATATGGTGGCATTTCAAATCAACGCCCTGCTGGATGAAATGCAGCGGGCAAAAGAAAAAATAAACAGAGTGAGAGAAGATGCATAGAAATAACCAACGAATCCCTATGAGTATGCAATGCGACTCAATTGTACAATCACTGAAAAAGGCCGATTTCCCGAAACCGGCCGCTGGTTCTGTGCGTTTTTTTGCCCTGCGTCAGCCTGTCCTTTTGACAGTGCGGCGCGGGGTTTTTTGTGTCATAGGAAAGTGCGTCCTATGACATAAAAACGCTCCGCGAGGATCGCCATGCGTCGGAAGAGAATTTTGTCGCAGAAGCGACCCGCCGCAGGCGAAGAAGCTCGCGAACGAGCTTCTTTTTTGTGTCAGGAGCTTAAATAACTTTTTTAAATACAATCAGGAGGATAAAATTATGGGATTATTCAGCAAATTATTTAAGGGACCGGAGCCGGATATGGAAAAGAGCGCGGCAAACGCAAAAAAGGTACGTGCGCTGTTTGAACAGGCAGTGGAGCACGGCGAGGAGTACCGTCTGATCGTGGGCTATACTGAGGACGTCAAGCGATTCAATTATGGTTTTGTCCACGGGAGTAAAACAAAAATCGGCAATTTGATTGTGGGATGGAATGAAGCTGCTAACACGATTGTGGTGGTGCCTACTGTTCCCGATCTCTCCGGCTATGGAGACCCTACTTATTACCGCCGAAATGAGATTCACAAGGCGTACCGGAACAAGTATCCCACCGATGCCTTTATCATTTATCCCGACCGGAAGGGGTATATTGGCATCAACGCCTATGAATGGCTGGAGGATGAGAAGCTGTATATCTATCTTTATCAGAAAGAGGAACTGGAGGCATTTACAGCATTCTTCCAAAATACATTTGCAACCAAATAAGCAGGGCACGAGGCGAGGCCTAGTGTGGAATCCGTGCTTGACAGAAAAATGAAAGGAGGCGCTGCTATGGAATCATTGGAACAGTGCCGGAAATGGAATGAGAACAAGGAATACCAGAAGCTCATTGACGCTTTAGAGAATATTTCTGCCGATGAGCGTACCCCTGAGATGGACAGTGAGCTGGCCAAGGCATACATTGCCATTGCAGATATAGGAGAACGGGAGCCTTATGAAAAAGCGCTGGAGCTGCTGGAACCCCATGAGGAATATTTTTCCGAAGACCATTGCTGGAATTATCGGATTGCATCTGCTTATTATTATCTGGATGAAGAAGGCCCTGCCCTGCATTATTTTGAAAAGGCGTTGGAGGCCCGTCCCGGAGACGAGGATACCCAGGAATACATCGATGACTGCCGCCGCCGGCTGGCGCTGCCCCGGTTTGAGAAGAACTTCCGGGAGAGGACGCAGGAAGCCTGGGCCGCCTTTGCCGGGATAGAGGCGGAGCTGCGAGCCATCATGGAGGCGGATAAGCTGAGAGAACGGAGTGAGGAAATTATAGAAAAATGCAGCGAGGCGCTGGAGCTGGCCCTCTCTTCTCCTGCCTTTGAGCTGGGCTTCAATGGTGAAAAATATGAATTAATCCTCAGCGCCGAGGGCAGCCGGGCCGGACTGTTCCCCCTGGTCTATTTCCAGTGTCATGTACCGGCATCTGTGCGAGAACACTGGAACATTCTGGTGGGCCGTCAGCCCTCTGCCGAGTTCTCTTTGCGCTCCGGGCCGGACGAGATTCGACCGGAAGATGTGCAGGTGTGGGTGGAGCAGCAGGAGGATGGGCGGCTGTCCCTCACCCTCTACTGTGAAAAAATACTGCCTCTGCAGCAGGAGAATGTGGAACGGGCCTGGTGGCTGCTCTCTACTCTCACGGATCAGGTGCTGGGGGAAGTCAATTTCATTGCCCACATCGGCGGGTTTGATTTAATCGATGCCCCAAAAAAGGGACCTGTTGCCATCCCTGCCGTTTCTCTTGAAAAGCTGCCCCAGATGCTGAAAAGCTTGGGACTGACCGACTATCGGGATGGGGCGGATTTTCTGGAGAACAGCTATATCACCTATGAACTGGACCCAGTGAAAGACCCAGACGCTGACTGGCGGCTGGATGTTTACACCGGCTCCAACCGTCTGCCGGTGCTGATCAACGAGTACATGAGCGCCCAGAGTGATATGATGAATGAGTATCACAAGGATGGCATTGTGGCCGGTTTCCTGTGTTATCCGCTGAACGGATTTGAGGGTGAAAATCGAGCGGAACAGATTCTGCAATTCCGGGACACTTTGCAGGATGCTATTCAAAAACATGCAGGGGAGGGCGCAGTCACCTTCCTGGGCGGTGCAACTGGGCTATACTATGGGTATCTGGACTTCATTGCCTGGGATCTTCTCGCCGTGCTGGATGCAGCAAGAGCTTTCTTTGCTGATACCGATCTGACCTGGAGCGGCTTTCATGTGTTTCGCCGGGATGTGGGGGCTGTCCGTCTTTGGGAGCAGGAAAAAGAGCCGGAGGTTGACCCGGAGACAGGTTCCCTTCTCTCAGCGCAAAATATTGAGACACTGGAATCCTTTCAGGATGAGATATCGGGATATTTTGGACAGATGCTTTGCTGGCTGGAGGATTTTATCGAGCAGGGTGTGCAGGAGGGGAAATTTACTCAGCGTCAGGCCCATCAGGATCTCCAGATCGCTCTGTGGTATTCCTTTGCCTGCAACAATCTGGATGAGTACCGCTATTACTGCAAGGCGGCAGACTGGATGAAGGATTCGGAGAAAAATGCTGTGGGATGCGCCATGTGGTATTATCGCTATTCCGTGGCTTTAATGTACTGTGGACGGCTGGAAGAAGCGCTGAACTATGCAGAAAAAGGGATTCAGGAGGAGCCGGATTATCCATGGATCTGGTTACAGGCAGGTAAGCTGCGCAGCCACTTTGGAGATAAAGCGGGCGCGCTGGAGGCGGTTGCCCATGGTCTTGCATTGGAACCTGACGATTATGAGTTCCTTACTTTGAAAAAAGAAATTGAAAATGGCGCACCACTGGAACAGATGGAATATCACTGGATCAACCCGGATGCTGATCAAACTCTTCAGCAGGGACTGGATGAGAATGCAGATGATAAACAACGTTCTATTTCCTGTATAACGGTCAATAAGGAGGGGCTGGAACGCTTTTGGATGATTTTTGGCCCAAAACCGGAACAATATACGCCCAATGCTCCCTTTACCCAGTTCCCTTACAGGATCAACGCTCATCCTGTAGATCTGGTATTTCAGATGAATGAGGGAGGAATGTCCAAGCTGAATACAGACTGGCTGGAACAACTGAAGGGGTGGATTCAGGACGGACAGTGGTTGGAACGGGAACATCCGGACGGCAGGGCGGCCCGCCTGGATACGGTGCTGGTGGGGCTGGATTATCACATCGGCCTGCTTTACAAGCTGACGGATGAGGATGTATATTTTCAAATCTTTCTGAACCCGGATGGGACAGAACAAGAGGGAACCTTCTGGTCCTCCGAGGAGAAGAGCAAGCCAGAGCTTTATACAGAAGAAGAGATATCTGCGTTGTTCCGCCTTCTGAAGAACGGGACTATTACACGTTGGTGACAATGGGAATGGGGGCTCATCGGATGAATGTGCCGGAGGAGCTGGCAGAATACAGGCTGGAACGGGCAGAGTTGGCGATTGCCCTGCCGCCGGATTGGAAACTGGATGAGGAATCCATGAAGGAGGAGAAGTGGTATTGGCCCATTGGTCTGCTGAAGGTTTTAGCCCGGTTGCCGGCTGCTAGTGACACCTGGCTGGGATTCGGACATACGATGGACAAGCAATCTCCTTTTGCAAAGGATACGAAGCTCTGCGCCAGTCTCCTGACTGGTCCTCAAGGTGTGGAGGATGGCTGTGAGGTCTGTATCTTGCCGAACGGTGAGACAGTAAACTTCTATCAGGTAATCCCCCTGTATCGGGATGCGATGGAGTATAAACTGGAGCACGGTGCAGATGCGTTAATTGAAAAAATGGCAGAGGTAAGCTTTGTGGTACAGCCAGAACGACCAAATTGTTTACATAATCTTTCTATAGTCTAATTTCAGACAAGCTAAGTCCGTTTTTGGATTTAGCTTGTTTTATGTCATAGGAAAGTGCGTCCTATGACATAAAAACGCTCCGCGAGGATCGCCATGCGTCGGAAGAGAATTTTGTCGCAGAAGCGACCCGCCGCAGGCGGAGAAGCTCGCGAGCGAGCTTCTTTTTTATATCACAAGAAAATGAGGAGGAATTGATTATGATGAAAAAGGCATTAGCATTTACTATGGCAGCTGTAATGGCAGCATCCATGACCGCATGTGGTGGAAACACAAAGGAAACCACAGCAGCAGAGACGAAGGCAGCTGATACTACCGCGGCTGATACCACAGCGGCAGATACGGCTGCAGCAGACACAGAAGCGGCAGATACAGAAGCTGCAGACGGTAAGGTTTACAAAATTGCAACAGATACAACCTTTGCACCCTTTGAGTTTGAGAATGATAAGGGGGAGATGGTTGGTATTGACCTGGATATTCTGAAGGCGATTGCTGAGGATCAGGGCTTTGAATATGAGCTGGTTGTAGCAGGTTTCTCTGCCGCATGTACCGGTATGGAGGCAGGAGAGTATGATGCAGTGATTGCCGGCATGTCTATTACAGATGAAAGAAAAGAAAAGTATGATTTCTCTGAGCCCTACTACGATTCCGGCGTTGGTATGGCAGTTAATGCAGATTCCGATATCGCATCTTATGAGGATCTGAAGGATAAAACAGTAGCAGCAAAGATCGGTACTGAGGGTTGCTCCTTTGCAGAGTCTATTGCAGAGCAGTATGGCTTTACCATCAACCAGTTTGAGGATTCCTCCAGTATGTATCAGGACGTTTTAGCCGGCAACTCCGTAGCCTGCTTTGAGGACTACCCGGTACTGGGCTATGAGATTTCCAGAGGCGTTGCCTTTAAGCTTCCGCTTCCTATGGAAAACGGCAATTCTTACGGCTTTGCTGTTATGAAGGGTCAGAATACAGAGCTGGTAGAGATGTTCAACGCTGGTCTTAAGAACATCAAGGACAGCGGCAAATACGATGAGATTTTAAATACTTATATCTCTAAATAATGACAAATAAGGTGATGATGAAATGGCTGTAATAGACGTACTGATTAAATATTTTCCGTCCTTTAACGTTGCACTGGGCGAAACCCTGAAGCTTACGGCAGTATCTTTGTTTTTTGCTACGATACTGGGTGTAATCTTTGGCTTGTTTAAAGTTTCCGGCATAAAGCCTTTAAAGGTAATTGCCAATATTTACATTGACATTATCCGCGGTACCCCTCTGATGGTTCAGACTATGATTATTTTCTATGGTCTCAGCCAGGTGCTGCGTCCTTATGGCTTTAGCTGGGGCGCCATCGGTGGGAATTTTACGGCAGGCGCCGTGACTTTAAGCCTCAATGCAGGCGCATATATGGCAGAGATTATCCGTGGCGGTATTGAAGCCATTGACAAAGGGCAGATGGAAGCGGCCCGCAGTCTGGGTCTTCCTTATGGAAAGGCTATGAGCAAGATCATTCTTCCCCAGGCATTCCGTACCATGATGCCCTCCATCATCAATCAGTTTATTATTTCCATGAAGGATACCTCCCTGATTTCTATAATCGGAATCCGGGAGCTGACTCAGAACGGTAAGATTATTGCCGCCAACTCGGCTTCTCTGGTTATGGCTATCTGGGTGGCAGTTGCCCTGTATTACCTGGTGATCTGCACCATCCTTTCCAGGATTGCAGTGATAGTAGAAAGGAAGGTATCTTATGGAAAACAGTAAAATTTCCGTTACGCATTTAAAAAAGAATTTTGGAAAGCTGGAGGTTTTAAAGGGAATCAGCCTGGAGGTGAAGGAGGGAGAGGTTGTCTGCCTCATTGGTCCTTCTGGTTCTGGAAAGAGTACCTTTCTGCGGTGCTTAAACCGCCTGGAAAAGATTACAGCAGGCGAGGTAATCGTAGACGGCCATCCCATCTCAGATCCGAATGTGAATATTAATAAGGTTCGGGAAAACATCGGTATGGTATTCCAGCATTTTAATCTGTTTCCCCATCTGACTGTTTTGGATAATATTACGCTGGCTCCTACTGAGCTGAAGATTATGGATAAGAAGGCAGCAGAGGAAAAGGCCAGAGATCTTCTGTCCCGGGTAGGGCTGGCAGATAAAGCGGACGCTTATCCGGCTCAGCTTTCCGGCGGACAGAAGCAGAGGGTGGCTATTGCACGTTCTCTGGCAATGAATCCGGATATTATGCTGTTTGACGAGCCAACCAGCGCCCTTGACCCGGAAATGGTGGGAGAGGTGCTGGAGGTTATGAAACAGCTGGCAGCAGAGGGAATGACCATGGTTGTTGTAACTCATGAGATGGGTTTTGCCAGAGAGGTTGCCGATCGGGTAATCTTCATGGACGGTGGTTATATTGTGGAGGAAGGAACTCCAGAGGAAATTTTTTCTCATCCAAAGGAAGAGAGAACCATCAGCTTCTTAAATAAAGTTTTATAATCAAAAAACCTGCGTGATCTGACATCGTTCGGATTCTGCAGGTTTTTTCGATCACAGGAAAGTGCTGTGACGGAACAGGGAATTTTTATAAAATAAAACATATGTTCGAACTTTTTTTAAAGGAAGGCTTGCAATTTGCCTGGCATTTTGTTTATAATAGCATGGGATTACAGGAAATAATGGAGGAATATCATGGCAAAGACACAATATAATGCAGACAGTATTACCGTGCTGGAAGGATTGGAGGCAGTCCGCAAGCGGCCCGGCATGTATATCGGAGGCGTAGGCACCAAGGGACTGAACCATCTGATCTATGAGATCGTAGATAATGCGGTGGATGAGCACCTGGCCGGATACTGCAGCCAGATCTGGGTAACGCTGGAGGCGGACGGTTCCTGCACTGTAAGGGACAGTGGTCGTGGCATTCCTGTTGAAATGCATAAAAAGGGTGTATCTGCAGAGCGAATTGTTCTTTCTACGCTTCATGCAGGAGGTAAATTTGACAATGACGCCTACAAAACCAGCGGAGGACTTCATGGCGTAGGTTCTTCTGTGGTGAACGCGTTATCTGCCCGGATGGATGTGAAGGTTTATAAAAACGGTTATATTCATCACGATGCCTATGAAAGGGGGATTCCGGTAATTTCCCTGGAAAATGGCCTTCTTCCTACTCTGGGAAGGACAAAGGAGACTGGAACAGAGATTAATTTTCTTCCGGACGGAGAAATTTTTGAAAAGACACGGTTTAAGGCAGACTGGCTGAAAAGCCGTCTTCACGAGACTTCCTATCTGAACCCCGGACTGACCATCTGCTATGCCAACCGGAGGGCAGGAGAAGAGGAGGAGGTTGTTTATCATGAGCCGGAAGGAATTATTTCTTATGTAAAGGAAATCAACAACGGAAAAAATGCCGTTCATGATCCTGTTTATTTTAAAAGTGAAATTGACAAAATCGAGGTGGAGGTTGCCATTCAGTTTGTAGATACCTTTGAAGAAAATATTCTGGGCTTCTGCAACAATATTTTTACCCAGGAGGGCGGTACCCATCTGGTTGGCTTTAAAACAAGATTTACTCAGCTGATCAATTCCTATGCCAGGGAGCTGGGCATCCTGAAAGAAAAGGATCCCAACTTTACCGGCGCAGATACCAGAAATGGAATGACAGCCATTGTGGCAGTGAAGCATCCGGATCCGATTTTCGAGGGACAGACGAAGACCAAGCTGGCCAGCGCCGATGCGACAAAAGCGGTTTTTACGGTTACGGGAGATTTGCTGCAGCACTATTTTGACCGGAATGTAGAGGTCTTAAAATCGGTGATTGCCTGTGCTGAAAAATCTGCGAAAATTCGGAAGGCAGAGGAAAAGGCAAAGACCAATATGCTGACCAAGTCCAGATTTTCGTTTGACAGCAATGGAAAGCTGGCTAACTGTGAAAGCCGGGATGCGGAGAAGTGTGAAATTTTTATTGTTGAGGGAGATTCCGCAGGCGGCTCTGCCAAGACAGCCAGAAACAGAATGTATCAGGCCATTCTTCCTATCCGTGGAAAGATCCTGAACGTGGAGAAGGCATCTATGGATAAGGTGCTTGCAAATGCGGAGATTAAAACCATGATCAATGCCTTTGGCTGCGGTTTTTCTGAGGGCTACGGCAATGATTTTGATATTTCCAGACTTCGGTATCATAAAATTATTCTGATGACGGATGCGGATGTGGACGGCAGCCACATTGACACCCTTCTTCTGACCTTTTTATATCGTTTTATGCCGGAGCTGATTTATAATGGCCATGTGTTTATTGCCATGCCGCCGCTCTATAAGGTGATTCCTTCCAGAGGGCAGGAGCAGTATCTTTATGATGACAAGGAGCTGGAGCGTTACCGGAAAACACACACAGGGGAGTTCCGCCTGCAGCGGTACAAGGGTCTTGGTGAGATGGATCCAGAGCAGCTTTGGGAGACAACCCTGGATCCGGAGCACCGGGTTCTGAAACGGGTGGAGATTGAGGATGCCCGCATGGCTTCAGAGGTAACGGAAATGCTTATGGGCAGTGACGTTCCCCCCAGACGGAAATTTATTTACGACCACGCAGAAGAAGCGGAAATTGACGCATAAGAAGGAGAAGGATCATGGCGGAAAAAATATTAACAACAGAATTTTCAGAGGAAATGCAGCGCAGCTATCTGAATTACTCCATGAGTGTCATTACTGCGCGGGCCATTCCTGATGCCCGGGACGGCTTAAAGCCGGTTCAGCGCCGGGTTCTTTATGATATGAGTGAGCTGAAGCTGGGGCATGATAAGCCGCACCGGAAATCGGCCCGTATTGTAGGCGATACCATGGGTAAATATCATCCTCACGGCGACAGTTCCATTTATGATACACTGGTTGTCATGTCGCAGGCATTTAAAAAGGGTATGGCCCTGGTAGACGGACACGGAAATTTCGGTTCCATTGAGGGAGACGGTGCAGCAGCCATGCGTTATACAGAGGCGCGGCTTCAGAAATTTGCAGAAGAGGTTTACCTGAAGGATCTGGACAAGACCGTAAATTTTGTTCCCAACTACGATGAGTCGGAAAAGGAGCCGGAGGTTCTTCCAGTGCGGGTCCCCAACCTTTTGATCAATGGTTCTGAGGGAATTGCCGTAGGAATGAGCACCAGCATTCCGCCTCATAATCTGGGCGAGGTGGTGGAGCTGGTTCAGGCTTATATTGATCAACCGCAAATGGATGTTGCTCAGATGATGGAATATCTTCCCGGCCCGGATTTTCCTACCGGGGGTATTATTGCAAACAAAAAGGATCTGAAGGAAATTTATGAAACAGGCGTCGGAAAAATTAAGCTCCGCGGAAAAATTGAGGTAGAGCTGGGGCGGAGAAAGGCAGATCGTGATAAGTTAGTCATCAGCGAAATTCCCTATACTATGATTGGCGCGGGCATTAACAAATTTCTGATGGATGTGGCCGATTTGGTGGAAAGTAAGAAGCTGACAGATGTGGTAGATATTTCCAACCAGTCCAGCAAAGAAGGAATCCGCATTGTTCTGGAGCTGAAAAAGGATGCGGACATTGACAAAATTAAAAATATTCTTTATAAAAAAACGAAGCTGGAAGATACCTTTGGCGTCAATATGCTGGCGATTGCCCATGGACGGCCGGAGACTCTGAATTTGAAAGGGATTCTGGATCATTACCTGGAGTTCCAGTATGAGAATACGACCCGCAAATACCAGGCTCTTCTGGATAAGGAGCTGGAGCGGAAGGAGATTCGGGAAGGACTGATTCAGGCCTGTAATGTGATTGACCTGATCATTGCCATTTTAAGGGGATCAAAAAATCTGAAGGATGCGAAGGCATGTCTGATGTATGGAGACATATCCAGAATTCAGTTTAAGCACCCCGGTTTTGAAGAGGACGCCAGACAGCTCCATTTTACAGAGAAGCAGGCGGCAGCCATTCTGGAAATGCGGCTTTACAAGCTGATTGGCCTGGAAATCATGGCGCTGGAGAAGGAATACAAGGAATGCCTGAAGAAAATTGCCCGGTATGAGAAGATTTTGAAAAGCCGCGATGCCATGAATCAGGTGATTCAGGAGGATCTGAAACAAATTAAGGAAGAGTTTGCTGTTTCCCGCCGCACAGTGATTGAAGACGGCAAAGAAGCTGTTTATGAAGAGGCGCCGATGGAGGTGCAGGAGGTTGTGTTTGTTATGGATCGGTTCGGTTACTGCAAGCTCCTGGATCGGCAGACTTATGAGCGAAATCAGGAAACAGTAGATCAGGAGTACAAGCACAGGATTCCCTGTCTGAATACAGATAAGATCTGTATTTTTACCAACACAGGAAGTCTTCACCAGGTAAAGGTTATGGAAATTCCTTTCGGCAAGCTTCGTGACAAGGGCACGCCGATTGATAACGTAAGTAAATATGACGGCAGCAGGGAGGAGATTGTATTTCTTACCTGTTTTGGCCGTCTGACAGGACAGATGCTTCTGTTTGCTACCAGAATGGGTATGCTGAAGCAGGTGCCTGCTGAGGAATTTATCACAAATAACCGGACGGTAGTGGCGACCAAGCTTCAGGAAGGAGATCAGGTAGCTGTGATCCGGGTAGTCGGAACAGAAACGGATCTGGTTCTTCAGACGACGGGAGATGTGTTCCTGCGGTTTTCCATGGAGGAGATTCCGGAGATGAAGAAGGCTTCCCGCGGTGTGCGGGGCATTCGTATGAGCGAGGGTGAGGCGCTGGAGGAGATTTATTTTGTCAGCCAGAATCCGGTGATTACTTATAAAAAGAAAGAGGTTCATTTAAACCGCCTGAAAATAGCAAAGCGGGATGGAAAAGGAAGCAAGGTAAGACTGTAAGCAGATATGAAGGGAAGTCTTTGTACAACGAACAACTGTGTTCATGAAAGAGAATATGTCCTCGCAATAAAAACAAATGTATTTTTCTCGCGAATTCCTCTTGATTTTTTTCTGAAATAGGAGTAGTATAGGTCACATGTTTTTACCGTGGTTTCCGAACAGGCCATAAGAAACAGCCGGCGCATCCGGGGACTGCAATATGAGGAGAATAAGGAGTGTACAATTATGGAAAAGAAGTTAAAAGTCGGTGTATTAGGCGCTACTGGTATGGTAGGCCAGAGATTTATTTCCCTGTTGGAGAATCATCCGTGGTATGAGGTAGTCACGGTTGCAGCCAGCCCCCGATCTGCCGGAAAGACCTACGAGGAGGCAGTAGGCGGACGCTGGAAAATGACGACTCCTATGCCTGAGGCAGTAAAGAAGCTGGTTGTTATGAATGTCAACGAGGTAGAGAAGGTAGCTGCCAGCGTAGATTTTGTATTCAGCGCCGTTGATATGTCAAAAGATGAGATTAAGGCTATTGAGGAGGCGTATGCAAAGACAGAGACTCCCGTTGTTTCCAATAACAGCGCACACCGCTGGACTCCTGATGTTCCCATGGTTGTTCCGGAGGTTAACCCGGAGCATTTCCAGGTGATTGAATTCCAGAAAAAACGTCTGGGCACCACCAGAGGCTTCATTGCAGTAAAACCCAACTGCTCCATTCAGAGCTATGCACCTGCTTTGACAGCATGGAAGGAGTTTGAACCCTATGAAGTGGTAGCTACAACCTACCAGGCAATTTCCGGCGCAGGAAAGACCTTCCAGGACTGGCCGGAGATGGAGGGAAATATCATCCCCTATATTGGCGGCGAGGAAGAAAAGAGCGAGCAGGAGCCTCTGAGAATCTGGGGTAAGATTGAGGACGGCGTAATTGTCAAGGCTGCTGAGCCGGTGATTACCTGCCAGTGCATCCGTGTTCCTGTATTAAACGGACATACAGCTGCCGTATTTGTAAAATTCCGTAAAAAGCCAACCAAAGAGGAGCTGATTGATCGTCTGGTAAGCTTTAAGGGACTTCCTCAGGAATTAGAGCTGCCCAGCGCACCGAAGCAGTTTATTCAGTATCTGGAGGAGGACAACCGTCCCCAGGTATCTCTGGATGTAGATTTTGAAAACGGAATGGGAATTTCTGTAGGCCGTCTGAGAGAGGATACAGTTTATGACTATAAGTTTGTCGGCCTGTCTCACAATACTGTCCGCGGCGCAGCCGGCGGAGCAGTTCTCTGTGCAGAGCTTCTGACTGCTCAGGGATATATTGCAGCAAAATAAAATAAAAAATGCGGACTCTTTGGAGTCCGTTTTTTGTCATAGGAAATTGCGTCCTATGACATAAAAACGCTCCGCGAGGATCGCCATGCGTCGGAAGAGAATTTTGTCGCAGAAGCGACCCGCCGCAGGCGGAGAAGCTCGCGGGCGAGCTTCTTTCTTGTCATAGGAAATTGCATCCTATGACATAAAAACGCTCCGCGAGGAACGCCATGCGGCGGAAGAGAATTTTGTCGCAGAAGCGACCCGCCGCAGGCGGAGAAGCTCGCAAGCGAGCTTCTTTTTTGCTCATAGAAAGTGCGTCCTATGATACAAAAACGCTCCACAGGGATGCACACTGCGCGCCAGAGAAAATGGCTGCTGACGCAGCCGCGTTTCAGCACGGTAATGTGCCGAGTAACATTTTTTATGCAGATGGAAACTGCCGCCAGCATTTTTGGACTGGCGGCAGAAAGCAAGGATATGTTTGATTGTCAGTAAAGAATCATTGAGGCATGGATTATTCTGCATCAAAATGATAAATGGTAGTGGTTTTGTATTCCTCGCCTGCTTTTACAATGGGAGAAGCAAACTGGGGTTTATTGACAGCATCCGGGAAATACTGAGTTTCGAAGCAGTATCCGTACCGTGGATCGTAAAGAACTCCTCCCTTTCCAATCTGTCCCTTCAGGCCGTTTGCTGTATAGAACTGAACGCCAGGAAGATCCGTATACACATCCATGGTTCGTCCGCTTGCCTCATCCACGGCTCTGGCAGAAAGTGCCAGCTCGCCGGGGGCATGGTTCAGAACCCAGTTATGATCGTAGCCGCCGGCATTTTTTAAGGGTTCATAGTCTGCATCAATCTCATCGCCAATGGTTTTTAATTCTGTAAAATCCATGGGAGTTCCCTTGACAGGCTCCAGAACTCCGGTGGGAATGGATTCTGCATCTGGAATGGTATAAGTATCTGCATCAATCCATACCTTCTGTGTCAGGACGCTTCCCGCATCGTGACCGGCCAGATTGAAGTAAGCGTGGTTTGTAAAATTGGCGATGGTATCTGCATCGGAAACCATCAGATAATCCAGACGGAGACTGTTGTCCGGAGTCAGAGTATAGCTGACGGCAATATTGGCATTGCCGGGATAGTTCTGATCTCCGTCAGGGCTGAACAGGGAAAAGGTAATTCTGGTACCAAGACCGGTTTCCTCTACATCAGCATCCCAGAGACGGCTTCTGTAAAAATCCGGGCCACTGTGGAGATTGTTTTTGCTTCCGGAATTTATCACAAGGGCATAGGTAATGCCATTTAAAGTAAAGGCTGCGCCTCCGATCCGGTTCGCATTGCGGCCCACAATTTCTCCCAGATGACCGCTTTTTGTCAGAATATCTTCTACAGAATCGTACCCTAACAATACATCTGCCAGTTTTCCGTTCCGATCCGGAACCTTCATTTCCAGCCAGGTTCCTCCCAGATCTGTAAATGCGGCAGATACGCCATTTTCATTGGTCAGCGTATATTTGCTGACTGCTGCTCCGTTTTCCAGAGTGCCGAATGCTTCTTTTTTCCATGCCATAATCGTTTCTGTCCTTTCGTTTTATGAAATGATAGCTGTTTGGGACTGCCCAACTCTCCCGACAAAATAGCAGGAAGAGAAGACGGCGGTTCCGATTTACTTAGAATTATAGCACAAAGAAGGGCAGGAAAAAAGTGAAAGATATGCTTTCTTTCAGGACTGCTATATTTTGACAAAACACACAGAAGATGCCAGTGTATTATTCTGTTTCGTACATATACTAGGAACGTAACAAAAAACAAACCGGTCGTGAGGCAGGAAAAGAACGCAAGTGTTCGCCTGTCCCATGACAGGCGAATTTGAAAGGAGACTACACTTATGGCAAGCAAATCTTCTAACAGAGCAGAGGTACCTGAGGCAAAAGAGGCACTGGATCGTTTCAAAATGGAAGTTGCAAACGAACTGGGCGTTCCCTTATCCAACGGCTACAACGGAAACCTGACTTCCGCACAGAATGGATCTGTGGGCGGTTATATGGTTAAGAAAATGATTGAAGCTCAGGAGAAGCAGATGGCCGGTAAGTAAGGCCTGACTTTCAGCCGATTTTTCTGTTTCAATCAAACAGGAGGAGGAATCCCGGGGCAGAAAGCTCCGGGATTTTTCTATTTTTTGTAAATAAACTGCTTGTGCAACCTGAATTTTAACTATATAATGGTACATGAAAAAGTTTGAAGGAGTTATGCTATGCGTGTGATAGCCGGAAAGGCAAGACGGGTTCCGTTAAAAACTCTGGAAGGAATGGACACCCGGCCCACTCAAGATCGGATTAAGGAAACGCTTTTTAATATGCTTCAGTACGATTTGGCAGACTGCTGTTTTTTGGATTTGTTTGCCGGAAGCGGTGGAATTGGAATCGAGGCACTAAGCCGCGGCGCCGGATTTGCGGTATTTGTAGAGCAAAATCCAAAGGCGGCAGAGATTATCCGGGAGAATTTAAAGGCCACGAAGCTGGAAGAACAGGCTCTGGTGATGAATTGCGACGCGCTTTCTGCCTTAAAGCGGTTAGAGGGCAAATACCGGTTTGATTATATTTTTATGGATCCTCCCTACAATCAGGAGCTGGAGCGTCAGGCACTTTCCTGCCTGGAGACATCTGCTCTGATTGATAAACAGAGTACCATTATTATAGAAGCATCTCTGGAGACCTCCTTTGACTATCTGGAATCCATGGGCTTTCTTATGGAAAAAAATAAACAATACAAGACAAACCGTCATGTGTTTGTCTATCGAGGTGAATGATATGGCGACAGCAGTTTATCCAGGCAGCTTTGATCCTGTGACCCTGGGACATATGGATATTATCGAGCGTACTGCCCGCATGTTTGATCATGTAATCATCGGAGTTTTGCAGAATAATTCAAAAACTCCGTTGTTTTCTGTGGAAGAACGTGTTAATATGATAAAGAGTATTACATCACATCTGGAAAATATTGAGGTTCGTTCCTTTGACGGGCTTTTGGTTGATTTTGTCCACCAGTGCCGTGCCGATGTGATTGTGAGAGGTCTGCGGGCTATTACAGATTTTGAATACGAGCTTCAGATGGCGCAGACCAACCGGGTAATTGCTCCTGATATTGACACTATATTCCTGACAACCAATCTGAAGTATTCCTACCTGAGTTCCAGCATTGTAAAGGAAATTGCATTCTTCAATGGAGATATTAATGCATTCCTTCATCCGGATATTGCTGTTCAGGTAAAGCAAAAGCTCGGAAAATAATGGCTGCAGCCAAGTACACATAGAAGTGAGGAGAAGAAACATGAGTAGAATTGAACAGTTAATCGGTGAAATCGAAGAATATATTGACAGCTGTAAGTTTCAGCCCCTTTCCACAACCAAGATTCTGGTCAATAAAGAGGAGCTGGAGGAGCTGTTGGTAGAGCTTCGTCTTCGGATTCCTGATGAGATAAAGAAGTACCAGAAGATTATCAGCAATCAGGATGCTATTTTGAATGATGCCCGCGCGCAGGCAGATGCCATTTTAAAGGATGCAACCCAGCAGACCAATGAACTGGTAAATGAGCATGAGATCATGCAGATGGCTTATGCCAATGCCAATCAGATCATTGAGGAAGCACAGCAGCAGGCTCAGGCAATTATTGACAATGCAGTAGATGAGGCCAACAGCGTTCGTCAGGGCTCGATTGATTACACAGACAGTATGCTGCAGAGTCTGCAGGCAATCATTAACCATTCTATCGAAGAAGCTCAGGGACGTTTTGATTCTTTCCGTGCTTCCATGCAGGAAAGCTATGATATTGTTACCAATAACCGCAATGAGCTGTCCGGAAGTATTTCTGCTCCGGCAGAGGAGCCTGTACAGGAAGAAGAGCAGCAGTAATTCTTCTTACAGCCCCAGTGGCTGCATGAGATGGATGAGCAGTTGTGCCGCTATGCAGGTGAGTCCCGCGTGAATGAGTTTCCACAGTACATAATGCCGGATGGACAGCCCTCCGGCATTTTTTGATGTCACAGGAAGGCCTTCTTGCGAGTGTTTTTCTGGTATGAGGGAATCAGAAAGGACACTTTTTGTCTGAAAAATACCGGAGATCCCTCCAAAGGCAGCAGCAGACAGCGCAGGGGCAACAGCTGTGTATTCTGGAAATACCGTGGAGATCTGATGGATTCCTGTGGTCATTTCCACTGCTCCGGCAACAAGGGCCTGGAGGCGGACGGGAAGAATGGAAAGCTGCCGAATCCACAGGGCAAAGATGGAAAACATCATCATACAGCCGCCGATAAGAACCATGGTTTCTGCGGAGGATAAAAGAATGGACTCCAGACAAACAGGCGCAGTTTCCAGGCGGACGGGAGAGGAAGTCCTTTGTCCGCCAGTTTGAGGCTGGTACAGCTTTTGTGCCAGAAAGGACAGAAGGGGAACCGGAAGGCAGACAGAAAGCAGAAGCAGACCGGAATTGATGCCAACCGGAAGCTGCTGTCTGACATAGCCAAGAAGGAACATGGGACTGGGATGGCAACAGAAGGCTAGGAGATACTGGGCTTCTTTTTGTGAGATTTTTCCCTGACGGAAATAATCGCCGCACAGCTTTGCACCCAGAGGATAACCGCAGAGCAGCCCGCAAAGGAGAATGTAGGTCCCAGATGCGGAAACATGGAACAGACGGGAAACCAGGGGATAAACAGGTTTTACAAGCAGCCCGGCGCCGCCTGAGACTGTGAGAAGCTGTGTGAGAATCAGAAAAGGCGCCAGGGCAGGAAGCACGGTCTGATACCATAAAAGCAGCCCTTCAGACGCGCCCTGGACGGCCAAGGCAGGAAAAGCAAGCACCAGTCCTAAAAGGACAATGGGGATGGTTTTGACAGTCATGGGAGAACCTCCGGCTACAATGTTATTATTTTTTATGAAGACACCGGGGGATTTATGCGTCCAGCAGTTTCAATGAACCTGAATCTGTGGTATACTAAATAAAATTTCGCCTGAAAGGAATATATGCGATTGATGAAACTTCCGGAAACATTTTTAGAAAACATGAAGGAGCTTCTGGGCGGGGAGTACAGCGCCTGGCTGGCCAGCTATGAGGAAAATCCTCACCAGGGACTGCGCATCAATACAGGAAAGCTGACTGCGGAAACCTGGAAGTCCATAAGTCCTTACGGAACGGAGCAGGTTCTGTGGACGGGCAATGGATATTATATTGGGGATCAGGACAGACCAGCCAGGGATCCCTATTATTATGCAGGGCTTTATTATCTGCAGGAGCCCAGTGCGATGGCTCCTGCTGCCCTTCTTCCCGTTGAGCCAGGAGATCGGGTTCTGGATCTCTGTGCAGCGCCCGGAGGGAAAAGTACAGAGTTGGGAGCGCGGCTGAAGGGACAGGGGCTTTTAGTATCCAATGACATCAGCAATTCCCGGGCAAAGGCTCTGCTGAAGAATCTGGAGCTGGCCGGAGTTTCCAATTTGTGCGTAACCAGCGAGACTCCGGAAAAGCTTGCAGATGTTTTTGGGCCGTTTTTCGATAAGATTCTTGTGGATGCCCCCTGTTCAGGAGAAGGCATGTTTCGGAAGGATCCGGATTTGATCAAAAGCTGGCAGGAACATGGACCTTCGTATTATGCCCCGATCCAGAGGCAGATCCTTTCTCAGGCAGTGCGGATGTTAAAGCCCGGCGGGTATCTGCTGTATTCTACCTGTACCTTTGCGGCCTGTGAGGATGAGGATACGGTTCACTGGCTTTTAGATCAGGAGCCGGAGCTGGAACTGATGCCTCTTCCATTGTGGGAGGGGGCGCAGCCGGGAATCAACAAAGAACCGGTGATTCGCCTGTTTCCCCATAAAATAAAAGGAGAAGGACATTTTGCAGCCCTTTTTCATAAGAAAAACAGCAGTTCTTCTCGGGAAATTTTGGAAGAACAGGCGACTGGGAAAACCAGAAGGAAAGGTCAGACAGGAGCTTTGAGAAAAGGACCTTCCGATGCAGAGCTGGGAGAAGGCTTTTTGCAGTGGGAACAGCAGCTTTCCAGTCCTTTTCCCAGAGAGAGGATGATGATCAGGGATCAGCTGGTTTATCTGCTTCCAGAGGACTTTGAGCCCGGATGGAGGCTTCGGTATCTGAGAACAGGCCTTCTTCTGGGAGAACAGAAAAAACAGCGTTTTGAGCCATCTCAGGCGGCTGCTATGGCACTTAGTCCGTCCCGGTACGCCTGCTGCTTTTCCATGAAACGGTCAGATGAGCGGGTGATCCGGTATCTGAAGGGAGAGACAGTCAGTCTGACAGAGGAGGAAGCAGGACAGGATGCATGGCCCAAAAATGGCTGGATTTTAGTATGTGTGGATGGCTGGCCTCTGGGATGGGCAAAAAACGCAGGAGCAGTTTTGAAAAATAAATATTATCCGGGATGGCGGTGGCAATAATGGGAAAGACAATTCGACTTGACAAATATCTTACAGAAATGAATAAGGGCAGCCGTTCTCAGATTAAGGAGGCTGCAAAAAAGGGAAGAATTCAGGTAAACGGACAGACGGAAAAAAAGACGGATCGAAAAATCGATCCACAGGCGGATCAAGTGCTCTTGGATGGAAAACCGGTTGCCTATCATGCGTATGAATACTATATGCTGAATAAACCGCGGGGGGTTGTCTCTGCAACAGAGGATCGGATTCACAAAACGGTAATCGATTTGCTTGGCGGGGAAATCAGACGGGATCTGTTTCCTGTGGGCCGTCTTGATATTGATACAGAGGGCCTGCTGCTTCTTACCAATGACGGAGAGCTGGCTCATCAGCTGCTGTCTCCAAAAAAACATGTAGATAAGCAGTATTATGCCCGGGTAGCCGGAACGCTTCCCCCAGACAGCAAAGAACAGATTGCGGCGGGGATGACCTTGTCTGACGGTACCCAGGTGATGCCTGGGGAGCTGTCCATATTGATGCCCGTTTGTGAATGCGGGGAAGCTTCTTCTGAGACGGAGATTCTTCTTACTATCCGGGAAGGGAAGTTTCACCAGGTTAAACGAATGTTTGAGGCGCTTGGATGTCAGGTGGTGTTTTTAAAACGTCTTTCCATGGGAAGCCTGCGGCTGGATGAATCGCTTAGGCCGGGAGAATTTCGAAAGCTGACAGAGGAAGAGCTGGAGGGGCTGAAGGAGGGAAGTGAGAAGGCCGATCATCCTGATTCGGACTTTGAACAGAAAGAGACAGGACAGAAGATTCCCGAGCTCTTAAAGGGAAAAGAGGCGGTTATTTTTGATCTGGACGGTACACTGGTGGATTCCATGTGGATGTGGAAGCAGATTGATATTGAGTATCTGGGAAGATTTGGATACGAATGTCCTCCGCAGCTGCAGAAAGAAATCGAAGGAATGAGCTTTTCGGAAACAGCTGTCTATTTTAAGGAAAAGTTTCAGATACCGGACAGTCTGGAAGAGATTAAGCAGTGCTGGGTTGATATGAGTATTGAAAAATACCGCTGCCAGGTACCGATGAAAAAAGGAGCCCGTCGTTTTCTCAGCTATTTGAAGGAGAATGGTTTCCGAGCAGGTATTGCCACCAGCAACGGTCGTGCTATGGTAGACGCTGTGCTTCATTCTCTGGATATGGAAGCATTTTTCCAGGTGATTACGACAGCCTGTGAGGTAGCGGCAGGAAAACCAGCTCCGGATATTTACCAAAAGGTTGCAAAAATGCTCCAGGTACCTCCGGAGAGATGTCTGGTTTTTGAGGATGTTCCTGCAGGCATTATGGCAGGTAAGGCAGCTGGAATGACAGTCTGCGCCATAGAAGATGAATTCTCTGCGCCGATGCGGGAGGAGAAGCTGGCTCTGGCTGATTATTATATAGAAGACTACGATGAAATATTCGATAAAAAATGAGGACAATAAATATGCATGATTATTTGCCGATATGTCGGGCGGACATGGAAAAGAGAGGATGGGAGCAGTGTGATTTCGTCTATGTTTCGGGAGATGCCTATGTGGATCATCCCTCCTTTGGAACAGCCATTATCAGCCGTCTGTTAGAAGCCCATGGTTATAAAGTAGGGATCATTGCCCAGCCTGACTGGACAGATCCGTCCAGTATCCAGATTCTTGGGGAACCACGGCTGGGATTCCTTGTTTCTGCGGGAAATATGGATTCTATGGTTAATCATTATTCGGTGTCAAAAAAACGCCGTCAGCAGGATTCCTATACTCCGGGAGGCGTGATGGGAAAAAGACCGGATTATGCGGTTGTGGTTTACTGTAACCTGATCCGTTCTGTATACCGTGATGCGGCGATTATTATTGGCGGCATTGAGGCGAGCCTGCGAAGACTTGCTCATTATGATTACTGGTCCAACCGGCTGAAGCGTTCTGTGCTTCTGGATTCCCAGGCAGATTTGATTTCTTATGGAATGGGAGAGCATTCTATTGTGGAAATTGCAGATGCCTTAAACAGCGGAATTCAGGTAAAGGATATTACCTTTATTGACGGAACGGTGTTCAGAACCCGGAATCTGGACGTGGTTTATGATTATCAGATGCTTCCGGATTATGATAAAATGAAGCGGGATAAAAAAGAATATGCAAAAAGCTTTTATGTCCAGTACAGCAACACGGATCCTTTTATGGGAAAACGTCTAGTGGAGCCTTATTTTGGGAAGGAGTTTGTAGTTCAGAATCCTCCTGCAAAGCCCTTGACTCAGGAAGAGATGGATCAGGTTTATGCGCTTCCTTATATGCGCAGCTATCACCCATCCTACGAGGCCTTGGGAGGGGTTCCTGCTATCCGTGAGATTAAATTCAGTCTGATCAGCAACCGGGGATGCTTCGGCGCCTGCAGCTTCTGTGCCTTAACCTTCCATCAGGGACGGATTATTCAGGCAAGAAGTCACGAATCTCTGATTCAGGAGGCGCGTCTTCTGACAGAGGATCCGGATTTTAAGGGGTACATTCACGATGTGGGAGGGCCGACAGCCAATTTCCGTTTCCCGGCCTGTGAAAAGCAGCTGACAAAGGGGGCATGTCCCCATAAACAGTGCCTGTTCCCGGAACCCTGCAAAAATCTCCGGGCAGACCACAGTGATTACATTGCTCTTCTCAGAAAGCTGAGAGAGCTTCCGAAGGTAAAAAAGGTCTTTATCCGATCCGGTATCCGGTTTGATTATCTGCTGGCAGATAAAAACCGTCTTTTCCTGAGGGAGCTTTGTGAGCACCATGTGAGCGGTCAGCTGAAGGTTGCTCCGGAGCATGTATCCGACGCTGTACTTTCCAAAATGGGAAAGCCGAAAAATGCAGTATACAACCAGTTTGTAAAAGAATATAAAGAAATGAATGCCCGTATTCATAAGGAGCAGTATCTGGTTCCGTATCTGATGTCCTCCCATCCAGGCTCTTCGCTGAAAGAAGCAGTGGAGCTTGCCGAATATCTGCGGGATCTGGGCTATATGCCGGAGCAGGTTCAGGATTTTTATCCGACGCCTTCTACGATTTCTACCTGTATGTATTATACAGGACTGGATCCCAGAAATATGGAGCCGGTTTATGTGCCGGTGAATCCCCATGAAAAGGCAATGCAGAGAGCTCTGATTCAGTACAGGAATCCCAAAAACTATGATTTGGTAAAGGAGGCTTTGATTCAGGCCGGAAGAACGGATCTGATTGGTTTTGACAAGAAATGTCTGATTCGTCCGAGATCTGGCATGAGCGGCGGCTTCTGGGGACATTCCGGAAATGGAAAAGCACCGGGGGGAAAGGATGCAAAAGGAAGAGCAGGAGCAAATACAGGTAAACAGTCAGGCGGAAAAAAGAAAACCATCCGCAATGTTCATCATAAGAAGCAGAAATAAAGCATTTACCAGTCAGGAAAGGCAGGAATATGGAATGAAAATTGCAATTGTAACAGGCGCTTCCTCCGGCATGGGAAGGGAGGCTGTGATTCAGCTGGCAGACCGTTTTGGCGGAGGACTGGGAGAAATCTGGGCGGTTGCCCGAAGAGCAGACCGGCTGGAAGAGCTGCGCAGTCAGGTTCCTGTGCCGCTTCGAATTCTTCCTTTGGATCTGCAGAAGCCTGATGCCCTGGAACAGCTTGGCTGGCAGTTAAAGCAGCAGAAGCCGGATGTGAAAATTCTGGTAAATGCAGCGGGATATGGAAAGACAGGAACCGTCGGCTCCATTGCAGGAGAAGAGGAAACCGGTATGGTTCGGTTAAACTGCGAAGCCCTCTGCGGCGTAACCTCGGCAGTGCTTCCCTATATGTCCCGGGAAAGCCGTATCATTCAGTTTGCCTCAGCTGCTGCCTTTCTTCCTCAGCCGGGATTTGCCGTGTATGCAGCTACAAAGGCCTTTGTGCTCAGCTACAGCCAGGCGTTAAACAGTGAGTTAAAGCCCAGGGGTATTACGGTAACAGCAGTCTGTCCCGGGCCCGTAGCCACAGAGTTTTTCCAGGTGGCATCGCCTTCCGGGATGCTTCCGCTGTACAAACGCCTTTCTATGGCAAGGCCGGAAAAGGTTGTGAAGCTGGCTGTCAGAGACAGTATGATGGGGAAAACGATTTCCGTTTATGGGCCTCTCATGAAGGCATTTTTCCTGCTTTGCCGCCTGGTTCCCCACCGTTTCCTTCTTGGAGTGATGGAGGCGTGGAACATCCCTTCTGCGAACCGGGAGAAGAATGAAAAAACGAACGATGAAGGAGCAAAACGCAGCAATGAAAATAAACAAAGGTGAATACGGCTACCGTGACAGCCACAAAAGGGTGCGGGTTCTTCTGACAGGACTTTTGGCAGCAGCCATTCTGGCACAGCTTTTTGCCCGTTCCTTTACAGACAATCAGGCAGCCAAAAATATTCTTACAGTAATGGCAATTCTTACGGTGCTGCCCATGGCAAACATGGCGTCTCCTCTGATTGCTTCCTGGAAATACCGTACCCCCTCCGAAGCTTTCCACCAGAGAATGGTTCTTTATGAGAAGAATGGAGAGGTGCTTTATGATCTGATTGTAACTACGAAGGATCATGTGATCCCTCTGGATGCTGCAGCAGTTCATCCGGCTGGAATTTTTGCCTACTGCACCTCCTCCAGGCTGAATACGGGAAAGGCAGAAAAGGAGCTTCAGGAGCTTCTGAAAAACAACAGAATTAACTTAAAGCTTCGCCTGATTACGGATGAAAAAAGCTTTTTCCGTCGCCTGGACTCTTTAAAGCCTGCTTCTGAATATGAAGATGACGGAACTGTGGAATATGCAGCCCGGCTTTTGAAAAATTTGTCCATGTAGGAACAGAGATTTTTGGCGGCAGCCGGATAAAAGGAGACAAGCATTGTGAAAAGTGTAATTGTAAACAGCAACGAAGCCGGACAGCGGCTGGATAAGCTGCTGGGAAAGTATTTGAATCTGGCAGGAAAAGGCTTTCTTTACAAAATGATGAGGAAAAAGAATATTACCCTCAACGGAAAAAAATGTGATGGCTCAGAGAAGCTGTCGGAGGGGGATGAGATTCGCCTGTTTCTTTCTGACGAAACCATAGAAAAGTTTTCCCAGGTCCGGGTACAGAAGGTCAGAAAAACAAAGCTGGATCTTGTCTATGAAGACAGCCACATTCTGCTGATTAATAAACCTTCAGGAATGCTTTCACAGAAAGCAAAGGATACAGATGAATCGCTGGTGGAATATGTGATTGCCTATCTGATGGAAACAGGACAGCTGACCGTGGAGCAGCTTCGCAGCTTCCATCCCTCTGTCTGCAACCGGCTGGATCGCAATACCAGCGGTCTTGTGGCAGCAGGCAAATCCCTGGCAGGCCTTCAGATGCTTTCTGCCCTGTTTCAGGACAGAAGCCTTCATAAGGATTATTTGTGTGCAGTAGAGGGGATTATGGATCATCCGAGAACCATTGATGGTTATCTTCTGAAAAATGAGAAAACCAATCAGGTATCCATAACAAAAAAACAGGTGCCGGACAGTGTTCCGATTCTGACCCGTTATGAGCCTCTGGGACAGGCAAGTGGCTGCACGCTGCTGAAGGTTCGTCTGATTACAGGGCGAACCCATCAGATTCGCGCTCATCTTGCTTCCATCGGTCATCCGCTTGCAGGGGATTACAAGTATGGAAGGGAAGAACTGAATGCCAGAATGAAAAAGCAGTTTGGTATTCACAGTCAGATGCTCCATTCCTGGAAAATGGAATTTCCTGTTATGGAGGAGCCTTTTGCCTACCTCAGCGGACGAACCTTTACAGCTCCCGTACCGGATACTTTCCGGAGAGTGTTTGGTGATATGGAGAATTATCTGGGAGGGGAGGCATAATGGGAACCTGGAAAAGCAGGGGACTGCGGGGATCGACACTGGAGGATATGATTAACCGGAGCAATGAGATCTACCGGGAAAAAAATCTGGCTCTGATCCAGAAAATTCCAACGCCCATTACGCCCATTGCGATTGATAAAGAGAGCCGTCACATTACCCTGGCCTATTTTGATCAGAAAAGCACAGTGGACTATATTGGAGCTGTTCAGGGAATTCCTGTATGCTTTGATGCGAAGGAGTGCGCGGCAAAAACATTTCCCCTGCAGAACGTTCATCTGCATCAGATGATGTTTATGAAGGATTTTGAGCAGCAGGGAGGCATTGCTTTTTTTATTCTTCATTTTACGTCTGAGGACGAGATTTATTACATTCCCTTTCGGAGAATGTACCAGTTCTGGAAACGAATGGAGAATGGGGGAAGAAAAAGCTTTACTTATGAAGAGATCGATCCGGAATTTCGGATTCTGTCCAGCCGTGATATTCTGGTACACTACCTGGCGGCGATTCAGCGGGATCTGGATCTGAGAGAGGAGAAGTAGCGATGGTGTTTTCTATTGTAAAACAGTCTCTGGATATTCGGTTAAGCTTTCCCCATACGCCCAAAATGACGGCAGATACTGAGTGCGCGGCGGCAATCGGTATGCTGGCAAAGCTATATGGTCTCCCTGTACCGCAGCGTCAGGAGCAGCTGACCAGGATGCGGGAAACCTTAAAGGAGCAGACCAGGGATTTGCCGTCTACAGAGCGAATGGACAGGCTGGAGCAGATTCTTGACGATTATGAACCAAAGCTTCCAATAGATGATGAGAAATACGAGCTTCTTTGCTACACCTACGAACATACAGAGAAATAAAACCGGGAGGAAATACGAATGTCAGTAAAAGAACGTTATGGAACCATGATGGACAATGCATTTGGCGGGTATTACGACCTGTTTCGGAAACAGAAGGCGCTGTCTTCTGACACGGCAGTCACTATGGAGAAGCTGTTTGACGGAACGAAGCCCACAGCGGCGGACCGGCAGATGATCCGCAAAATGGTAAGCTTCGGCGTGGTTAAAAAGAGTGGAGATGCCGGTCTGTGGCTGGATGAGGGAAAGGTTTCAAGTCCAGGCAATGTACTGCGTCAGAGGCTTCTTATTATTCTGGCAGCTCTGATTCTGGCAGTGGCCTACTGCTGGTTCATGGGTGATTTTACATTTTAATAAACAGGAGGACTTTTTATTATGTCGAACAAACGCATTATCCAGGTAGAGGAGAAGGTACCCTTTCAGCTTCTTCTTCCTCTCAGCATCCAGCACATGTTTGCCATGTTCGGGGCATCTGTTCTGGTACCATTTATTTTTGGTATCAGTCCGGCAATTGTTCTGTTTATGAACGGTCTTGGCACACTGCTGTTTATTCTTGTTACAAAGGGAAAAGCTCCCGCGTATTTAGGCTCCAGCTTTGCCTTCCTGGCTCCGGCAGGAATTGTAATTGCCAATTTTGGCTATGAATATGCCCTGGGCGGTTTCGTTGCAGTGGGATTCTGTGGCTGTGTACTGGCATTGATTGTTTACAAATTCGGAACCGACTGGATTGACGTAGTTCTTCCGCCGGCTGCCATGGGACCGGTAGTGGCCCTGATTGGTCTGGAGCTTTCCGGAACTGCAGCCAGCAATGCGGGACTTTTGGAGGAAACCATTGATCCGGCAAATCTGACGGTATTCCTGGTAACTCTGGGTGTGGCTGTGTTCGGTTCTATTTTATTCCGAGGCTTTTTATCCGTAATTCCCATTCTGATTGCGGTACTGGCCGGATACGGGGCAGCAGTGGCATGTGGAATCGTAAGCTTTGAGGAGGTTGCTGCTGCGCCCTGGTTTGCCATCCCCAATTTTACCCTTCCCAAGTTTAATCTGGAAGCAATCATGATTATTCTTCCGGTTATTCTGGTTATTACTTCAGAGCATATTGGTCATCAGGTAGTTACCAGCAAGATTGTGGGACGGGATCTTTTAAAGGAGCCCGGACTTCATCGAAGCCTGTTTGGAGACAATTTCTCTACCATGCTTTCTGGATGCATTGGTTCTGTTCCCACGACAACCTACGGGGAAAATATCGGCGTTATGGCTATGACAGGGGTATACAGTGTCAGAGTCATTGCAGGTGCGGCAGTGCTGTCTATTATCTGTTCCTTTATGGGAAAGCTGTCTACGCTGATCAGTACTATTCCCGGACCGGTTATCGGAGGAATTTCTTTCCTGCTGTATGGTATGATTGGTACTTCCGGACTGCGGATTCTGGTGGATTCTAAGGTAGATTATGGAAAATCAAGAAACCAGGCTCTGACCTCTGTAATTTTTGTTACAGGACTGTCTGGCATTGCCATTAAAATCGGCAATATTCAGCTGACTGGTATGGTACTGGCCTGTGTGGTAGGAATGGCCCTGAGTCTGATCTTCTTTGCACTGGATCGTTTAAAGCTGACCAACGATCGCTAGGGGCAAAAGCTTTAACGTATGTGCAGCAAAAAGGCACGGCTTGTCGGAAGAAGCTTCCGGCAGACCGTGCCTTTTGACGTTCGTGTTTTATGCTTTGTTTTTATTCTTTTCCGTCCCAGCAATAGGTGCAGAGTCTTTCTCTGGGGAGTCCGATGGATTCAATCAAATCATCCAAGCGGTGGAACTTTAAGGATGTAAAGTTCAGCCGTCTGCGGATTTCCTCTACCATTTCTTTGTAGTTCTGGCTGTCCGGATTTGCATAATCAGCCAGCAGCTCAGGAGAAACATTGTCCCCTTCCCGTTCCCGGATAATCCGGCGGGTAATCAAATCCAGATCCGAATTGGAGCGGGAGAAGTTTAAGTATTTGCAGCCGAAGAGCAGCGGCGGGCAGGCCGGACGAATGTGAACCTCACGCGCACCGCTCTGATACAGGAATTCCGTTGTTTCCCCTAACTGAGTACCGCGGACAATGGAGTCATCAATCAGCAAAAGGCTCTTGTCACGGATCAGAGTATCTACTGGAATCAGCTTCATTTTGGCAATCAGATTACGCTGGCTCTGGTTCTGAGGCATAAAGGAACGGGGCCAGGTTGGCGTGTATTTAATAAAGGGACGGGCAAAGGGAATACCGGATTCATTGGCATAGCCGATAGCGTGGGCAATGCCGGAATCGGGAACTCCGGCCACAATGTCCGGATGAATCGGAGCTTCCCCGCTGTCTGCCGCCGGCTGGCTGTGTCCCGGACAGCCGGCGCAGCCGCCTTTACAGCCCAGATCCCGGTCAGCCAGAATCCGTCCGCAGTTGTAACGCATCTGCTCCACATTGATCCCCTCATAGCTGGAGGTGGGGTAGCCGTAGTAAACCCATAAAAAGGAGCACATTTTCATTTCTCTGCGAGGGGCGCTTAAAGACTGTACACCGCCTGCATTTACTAAAACCACCTCGCCGGGGCCCAGCTCATAGCAGTCATGATAGCCCAGATTGATATATGCAAAGCTTTCAAAGGAAACGCAGCAGGCATCATCCTTCTTTCCTACGACAACCGGAGTTCGTCCGTATCGGTCACGGGAAGCATAAATGCCCTCCGGAGTCAGCAGGAGAATGGTCATGGAGCCTTCGATCATTTCCTGAGCATAAACAAGCCCTTCCACCAGACTCTGCTTCTGGTTGATAATAGCAGCAGTCAGTTCGGTGGCATTGATGCGTCCGCCGCTCATTTCCATAAAGTGAATATGACCATTTTCAAAAGCAAGCTTTACCAGCTCCTGTTCATTGCTGATCTTTCCCACAGTTACAATGGCATAGCTGCCTAAGTGAGACTGAATCAGAAGCGGCTGAGGCTCATTATCAGAAATAGAACCGATTCCGGAATTTCCCTTCAGTTCTTCTACATCGCGTTCAAATTTTGTTCTAAACGGAGAATTTTCAATATTGTGGATGCTTCGCTGGAATCCGGATGGTCCATAAACCGCCATACCTCCCCGCCGTGTTCCCAGATGGGAATGATAGTCCGTACCAAAAAATAAATCCATAACACAGTCATTTCTTGAGACAACTCCAAAAAATCCGCCCATGTATCATGTCCTCCATATAATATGTAAATAGCATACCTTAATAGTGTAACATATATTACACATGTAATACAATCAGTCTTATTTATTAAAAATACTTATATATAACCTCAAAAATCACCTTTTGGCAAAACGATTGACGAACCAGTATTATAAATGTAAAATGAGATCAGAAAATTCCGCAGAAAGGGTGGGGGAGAAAGATGACAGGATATGAACTTTTGTGGCTGATTTACCTGTACTCCTTTTTTGGCTGGTGTCTGGAGGTATGTCTGGCTGCATTCCGACGAAAAACCTTTGTAAACAGGGGAATTTTAAACGCTCCGTTTTGTATGCTGTACGGTTTTTCTGCTGCAGCCTTTGCATTGTTTCTTCCAGAGCTGAGAGAGCGTCCTGTTTTTCTGTTTCTGGGAGGCGCTGTACTGGCCAGCTTTCTGGAATACTGGTCCGGGCGGATCATTGAGCGGATTTTTCACCGGAAATGGTGGGATTACTCTGGTCACAGATTCCATCTGGACGGTTATGTCTGCCTGACCTATTCAGCGATATGGGGTCTGGGAGCAGTTCTGATGATGAAATGGCTTAACTCCCTTTTGCTGGCGGCAGTGGGGCTGATTCCTCATACCATAGGCGTGGTTTTTCTCTGGATTTTAACTCTGGCGCTGGCTGCAGATGCCTTGGGAAGTGCGGCGGCGCTTTTGGAGCTGCGTCAGGAGCTGCGCAGAGATATAACGCCGGAGGAGCTTTTAGAAGCCTCATCGAGACAGGCAATGGGACCTGTCCGCAGAAAACTTCTGGAGCTGTCGGTATTTTTAAACAGCAGGATTGCCCGCAGGATTCAGCGGCGTATGATGAAGGCCTATCCCAATATCTCTTTAAAAATATTGAGGGAGGAACAGAAGCGGGAGAGAGCCCGCAGCAGGGTGGCTGAGGCCTTTGTTTTTGGATATGGGTGCAGCTTTTATAAGCTGGTTTCTCTGTTTTTCATTGGTGCATTTCTGGGAGATGTGGTAGAAACTATTTTTGTATATTTTACTGCCGGGGTTCTTATGAGCCGGAGCAGTGTGGTTTATGGCCCCTTCAGCATTGTATGGGGTCTGGGCTGCGTGATGCTGACTGCTGTGCTTTATCGGGTCAGGAATACGGCGGATCGCCATATCTTTTTGGCTGGAACTATTCTTGGCGGTGCTTATGAATATTTCTGCAGTGTTTTTACAGAACTGGTTTTTGGAACGGTATTCTGGGATTACAGTAAGATTCCCTTTAATCTGGGGGGCAGGATCAATCTGCTGTACTGTTTTTTCTGGGGAATTGTAGCCGTGGTCTGGCTGAAGGGGATCTATCCATTTCTTTCCCGCTGGATTGAAAAGATTCCAGTGAGGGCTGGAAAAATTGTAACCAATCTGCTGATTGTTTTCATGCTGTACAATATGCTTTTGTCAGGAATGGCCCTGGCGCGGTATACACAGAGACAGGCAGGAGAGGAGCCGACGGGGATTTTTCTGCAAAAAACGGCAGAGGCACTTGATGAGCATTTTCCAGATGAAAGGATTGAGAAAATTTATCCCAATCTGGTTATTGTTGATTGACAATTCAGATTCCATCTCCTATAATAGTAACCACGTTACTAAATTATCACTCTACCGTGCGAAAGCAAAGAGGCAATCTGTGAATTTCGGGAGGGAAAGGAGTTTTTATGAATCATCAGCTGCTTCACACCCCGGAGGGGGTTCGGGATATCTATGGACCAGAGTGTGCCAGGAAACTGGCGGTTCAGGAGAAAATTCTTCAGGTGTTCCGCTTGTATGGTTATGAAGCCATCGAGACGCCTGTCTTTGAATATTTTGATATTTTCAGTAAGGAGCGCGGAAGCGTCAAATCCCAGGAAATGTACAAATTTTTTGACCGGGATAACAATACACTGGTGCTCCGGCCGGATATGACGCCATCCATTGCCCGGTGTGCGGCCAAATATTTTATGGAAGAGGAAAATCCCATTCGCCTGTGCTATGTAGGTCCTTCTTTTATTAACAGCTCCAGTTATCAGGGACGCTTAAAGGAAGCAACCCAGACGGGAGTTGAGCTGATTGGAGATGATACCTGCCAGGGGGATGCGGAAATGATCGCCATGGTGATCCAGTCTCTGAAGGAGGCCGGACTGACGGAATTCCAGGTGGAGCTGGGGCAGGTGGAATTTTACCGGAGTCTGACCGAGGAAGTGGGGATGGATGAGGAAACCCGGGAAAAGCTTCGCATTCTGATTGAAAATAAAAATTATTTCGGCGTAGAGGAGCTTTTGTCTGAGCAGATCATGACTCCGGAGCAAAAGCAGCTTTTTTTAAAGCTTCCGGAGCTGTTTGGAGATATTGATCAGATTCGCGCGGCAAGATGCATGACCTCCAATCCCCGTGCACTCCAGGCTATTGACCGGCTGGAGCGGGTTCAGGAGCTGGTGGATGCCTATGGGCTGGGAGACTATGTTTCCTATGATTTGGGTATGCTGAGCAAATATTCCTATTATACTGGTATTATTTTTAAGGCCTACACCTACGGTACGGGAGAGTATATTGTGACAGGAGGACGCTATGACCGGCTGTTGGAGCAGTTTGGAAAAAAGGCTCCGGCTGTTGGCTTTGCCATTGTGGTAGATCAGCTGATGCTGGCGCTGTCCCGCCAGAAAATCCAGGTTCCCGTTTCTTCCGTCTGTACGACCCTGGTTTACGGGCCAGAGATGGCAATGGAAGCCATCCCCCTGGCCTGCAGTCTCCGGAGTCAGGGAGAAACTTTGCAGATGGTGTGCCGGAAAGAAGGAAAACCGGTGGAAGCCTATGAGGAGTGGGCGGCGGCACAGGGAATCGGCCGGCTGCTGTTTTTACCGGACGAAGAAAAGGGTGTTTTGGAAGTGAATCTGGAAACCGGGCAGAGGAAGAGTCTGACCAGGCGGGAACTGATTCTAGCTGAAAAGAAGGAGGTGGAGCAACTGTGAGATATCTGACCTTTGCTCTGGCTAAGGGACGGCTGGCAGATAAAACGCTGTCTCTTTTTGAACAGATTGGCATTACCTGCGAGGAAATGAAGGATAAAAGCTCCAGAAAACTGATTTTTACGAATGAGGAGCTGGGCTTCCGATTTTTTCTGGCCAAGGCAGGCGATGTGCCTACTTATGTGGAATACGGGGCTGCCGATATTGGAGTTGTAGGGAAAGATACGCTTCTGGAGGAGGGCAGAAGGCTGTATGAGGTTCTGGATCTGAAAATGGGACAGTGCAGGATGTGTGTCTGCGGACCGGAGTCAGCCAGAGCTTATTTGAATAACCATGAACAGATCCGTGTGGCAACCAAGTATCCGGCTATTGCAAAAGATTATTTTTATAATAAAAAGCATCAGACAGTAGAGATTATCAAGCTGGGCGGTTCTATAGAGCTGGCGCCGATTGTAGGTCTTTCCGAGGTGATTGTAGATATTGTGGAAACGGGATCGACTCTTCGGGAAAATGGATTAAGTGTGCTGGAGGAGGTTTGTCCCCTGTCTGCCCGCATGGTAGTCAATCAGGTTAGTATGAAAATGGAAAATGAACGGATTACCAGACTGATTCAGCAGCTTCGACCTCTGATTCAGAACCGGTAGCTGGTCGTTCTTTGATAAGAGAAGCAGTCCGCTTTGCGTGTCTGTTATAAAAGATACGTCTCGACAGGCGGAGAAATGGAGAAAACATAATGAGAATCGTTCAACTGAATGAAGAAACCAGAAAAAATATTCTGGAAGATCTGTTAAAGCGAGATCCAAATAATTATACTGCCTACGAAAGCACGGTGCAGGAAATTGTGGAGGACGTAAGAAAAAACAGAGATCAGGCTCTGTTTGCCTATACAAAGAAATTTGACGGAGCAGATTTGGACAGCTCCAATATCCGCGTTACGGAAGCAGAGATTCAGGAGGCTATGTCCCAGGTAGATCCGGAGCTGCTGACAGTTATGAAGCGGGCTATGAAAAATATTCGGGAATATCACGAAAAACAGAAGCAGTACAGCTGGTTTGATTCCCGTCCAGACGGAACTCTTCTGGGACAGAAGGTAACGCCTCTTTCCAGTGTGGGCGTTTATGTTCCTGGAGGCAAGGCAGCATATCCCTCCTCCGTTTTGATGAATATTATCCCAGCTGAGGTTGCAGGGGTTCCGCGAATTGTAATGGTAACTCCCCCGGACAAAAACGGAAACGTAAATCCGGTTACACTGATTGCGGCCCATCTGGCAGGTGCTACAGAGGTGTACAAGGCAGGCGGAGCTCAGGCAGTGGCAGCCCTTGCTTTTGGAACGGAATCCATTCCCCGGGTCAATAAGATCGTAGGACCGGGCAATATTTTTGTGGCTCTGGCAAAGAAGGCTGTGTATGGACATGTGAGCATTGACAGCATTGCCGGTCCCAGCGAGATTCTGGTTCTGGCAGATGAAACGGCCAATCCCCGGTATGTGGCAGCGGATCTTTTGTCCCAGGCAGAGCATGACGAGCTGGCCAGCGCTATTCTGGTGACCACCAGCATGGAACTGGCCGAAGAAGTATCCCGCCAGATTGAGGTTTTCCTGCAGACTCTTTCCAGAAGGGATATTCTGGAGAAATCTCTGGAAAACTATGGGTACATTCTGGTTGCCGATTCTATGGAGGATGCCATTTCCACAGCCAATGAGATTGCATCGGAGCATCTGGAAATTGTAACCCGCAATCCCTTTGAGGTTATGACGAAAATTCAGAATGCAGGAGCTATTTTTATGGGCGAATACAGCTCTGAGCCTCTGGGCGATTATTTTGCAGGTCCTAACCATGTGCTTCCTACGAACGGAACTGCAAAGTTCTTCTCACCTCTGGGGGTAGATGACTACATTAAGAAATCCAGCATTATTTACTACTCCAGAGAGGCTTTGGAGCCTATTCATAAGGATATTGAGACATTTGCAGAGGCAGAGCATCTGACAGCCCATGCCAATTCCATTCGTGTCCGTTTTGAGTAGAAGGAGGAGCTATGGAACGCACTGCAGTGATGGAACGAACCACAAAAGAAACAAAGATACATCTGAGCCTTTGTCTGGACGGTACCGGGAAAGGAGATATCCATACGGGAATCGGTTTTTTTGACCACATGCTGGAGGGCTTTGCCCGCCACGGACTCTTTGATCTCAGCCTTTCGGTGGAAGGGGATCTGCAGGTGGATACCCACCATACCATTGAGGATACGGGAATTGTACTGGGCAAAGCCATTAAGGAGGCAGTAGGAGATAAGAAGGGGATGGTACGCTATGGCTCCATGATTCTTCCCATGGACGAGGCTCTGATTCTCTGTGCCCTGGATCTGTGCGGACGGCCATATCTGGTATACGATTTGAAGCTGGATCGGGAGTTTGTAGGAGATTTGGAGACAGAAATGATTCGGGAATTCTTTTATGCGGTTTCTTATGGAGCAGAGATGAATCTCCATTTAAAACAGCTGAGCGGCAGCAACAATCATCATATTATAGAGGGAGCTTTTAAGGCCTTTGCCAAGGCCTTAGACAGTGCGACCCGGCTGGATGGCCGGATTACAGACGTGCTGTCTACCAAAGGTGTACTCTGACAGAAAGACGAGGATGAAAAGTCATGCAGTTATATCCGGCGATTGATATGAAGGATGGGAAATGTGTCCGCCTTACAAAGGGACTTTTTGATAATATTACGGTATATTCCGACACGCCTGCTGATATGGCAAAGCTGTGGGTCAGCCAGGGAGCAACCTTTCTTCATCTGGTAGATTTAGATGGGGCTTTGGCCGGTCACTCCGTCAATGCTCCGGCGATTCGAGAGGTTCTTTCCCAGGTTTCCGTTCCGGTTCAGCTGGGCGGCGGAATTCGAAGCGCCGAGGATGTCAAAGCCATGCTGGATTTGGGAATATCCCGGTGCATCATTGGCACAAAGGCAGCAGAGCGTCCTGAATTTATGCGGGAGCTGGTGGAAGCCTTTGGACCGGAGCGGATTGTGGCAGGAGTGGATGCCAAGGATGGAATGGCGGCAGTGGCCGGCTGGGAGAAAACCAGTTCCGTGACTGCGCTGGAGCTTTGTATGAAAATGAAGGAATACGGAGTTCGGCATATTGTATACACGGATATTTCCAGAGACGGAACACTGACAGGACCCAATATTCCATATACCAGAATGCTGGCAGAAAAAACAGGACTGAATGTGATTGCTTCCGGCGGCGTGTCTTCTATGGAAGATTTGGAAACTCTCAGCGAAAACAGGATTCCGGGGGTAATTATTGGAAAAGCCCTTTATGAAAAACGAATCAGCCTTCCGGATGCGGTAGCCAGATTTCAGTAAGGAGGAAAAATCGTATGGCAGGTGATAAATATTTGATGGCAGCAGTGGGCTGCCGGAATCAAAAGGCGGTACTGCCGGTTTCGGGAAAGGGCTTTGCCGATGGAAATGGAGAGGAGCTTCCTTTTCTTTCCTTTACAGAAGCGTGCAGCCACAGTGGACTGGATGGACTTTGTGTATTTGATCTGTCGGAATCAGAGGAAGACCATGAGAAAACCATCCATGCAGTCAAGGAAGCAGTAAGACTTCTTGATATTCCTGTTTTTTTTGGCGGACGGATCAAACGACTGGAGGATGTAAAAAAATATCTCTATGCAGGTGCAGAGGCGGTATTTTTAGACGGAGGAAATGAAGATAATATTGATTTAATTAAGGAGGCTGCGGACCGGTTCGGAACGGAAAAAATATGGGTTCAGATTTCTGCTGCAGAGCAGATGAAGCGAGTGGCGGAATTTCATCAGCTGGGCGCCGGTAAAATTTTTGCAGAAAAACAGGCATTTCTGGCAGAAGAGATATCTCTTACAGAAGAGACTCCGGTACCATTTCTGATTCTGACCGAAAACCAGGATGCGGCAGAGCTGCTGAGGCAAAAGAACATAGAAGGTGTGGTTTACCCGGCCGGAGAGCCGGAAAGCGGCTGGTATATGAGGCAAAAACAGAAGCTGTCAGAGCAGGGGATTTCCGTAGATATCTTAAACAGTCAGATTCCGTGGAGTCAGTTTCGTACCAATCAGGACGGCCTGATTCCTGTCATTGTTCAGGACTACAAAACCTCGGAGGTGCTGATGCTGGCTTATATGAATGAGCAGGCATTTGAGGATACCCTTAGCACCGGAAAGATGCATTATTTCAGCAGGAGCCGTCAGAGCCAGTGGGAAAAAGGAGAAACCTCCGGTCATTTTCAGTATGTGAAGGCCCTGTTTCTGGACTGCGACAATGATACCCTTCTGGCAAAGGTTCATCAGATTGGAGCAGCCTGTCATACAGGAAGCCGCAGTTGTTTTTTCCAGACTCTGGCCCAAAAGGAATATCAGACATCCAATCCGCTGAAGGTTTTTGAGGATGTATTTGCAGTGATTCAGGATCGGAAGATTCATCCGAAGGAGGGGTCTTATACCAATTATCTGTTTGACAAGGGTATTGATAAAATCCTCAAAAAGGTAGGAGAGGAAGCAACAGAGATTGTCATTGCGGCAAAGAATCCGGATCCGGAAGAGGTGAAGTATGAGATTTCAGATTTTCTGTACCATGTCATGGTGTTAATGGCAGAGAAGGGGGTAACCTGGGAAGAAATTACACAGGAGCTGGCCAATCGATGAAGCAGCAGGAAAAGAAAATATCAGTTTACATAATTAAGTTATGTAAACTGATGTAAAATATGCGGCAGTTTATGGATAAGCGCAGGAAAGAGAGAAAATATGGATAAGGAAGAGCGGCTTTCCCGCCAGATGGAGTTCTGCCGGGAAATTGATAAAGAAAAACAGATTCTGCGTCAGACAATTCTGAGCAATGGAATCCAGAGAGAGGATGATTCTCAGCATGCCTGGCATATGGCAGTAATGACTCTTCTGCTCAGTGAATACTCCAATGAGCCGATAGATGTACTGAAAACCATTTCCATGCTGTTAATCCACGATCTGGTGGAAATTGATGCAGGAGATACGTTTGCCTATGACGAGGAAGGAAAGAAAACGCAGAGAGAAAGAGAACTTCGGGCAGCAGATCGGATTTTCTCTATTCTGCCAGAGGATCAGCGGGATAAATTCCGCAGTTTGTGGGATGAGTTTGAGGAGGGAACTTCTCCGGAGGCATTATTTGCCCATACTATGGACAATTTACAGCCTACGATGCTGAATGCAGCAACCAATGGAAAAATGTGGAAGGAAAAACAGGTGCACCTCAGCGGAATTCTCAACCGAAACAAAACAACGGCCTTGGGGTCGGAAACCCTGTGGAAGTATTCTCTGGAGCAGCTGATACGCCCTCATGTAGAAGGCGGGCAGATTATCGATGATACAGAAGGGAGACACAATTGATATGTCATCAGTAACAGAACGATTTTTAAGGTATGTATCCGTAGATACTCAGTCTAAAGATGATGAAGAGGCTTTCCCCAGCACGGAAAAGCAGAAAAATCTTGGAAACATGTTAAAAGCTGAGCTGGAAGCAATGGGACTTTCTAACGTAAGGATGGATTCCTATGGTTATGTATACGGAGAAATTCCGTCCAATCTGGAGGGGGAAGCAGCGAAGGCAGCCCTTCCTGTTCTTGGCTTTATTTCACATATGGATACAGCGCCTGCAAGTCCAGGAGCAGATATTAAGCCGCAGATTATCAGAAATTATGACGGCGGCCGGATTGTAATGAACCGGGAACTGGGAATCTCTATGGGGCCGGAGGATTATGAGGAACTGGCAGATTATGTGGGTCAGGATCTGATTACAACAGATGGAACTACACTTTTAGGGGCTGATGATAAAGCAGGCGTTGCTGAGATTATGGAAATGGCCGCTTATTTGATGGCTCACCCGGAATTCAAACACGGAAAAATCTGCGTTGCCTTTACTCCAGACGAAGAAGTTGGACGGGGAACGGACTTCTTTGATGTGGAAGGATTTGGGGCAGATATTGCCTACACGGTAGACGGCGGCGCTCTGGGAGAGCTGGAATACGAAAATTTCAATGCAGCATCTGCCTTTATTACCATTCACGGTGTGAGTATTCATACAGGAACAGCCCGTGGAAAAATGAAAAATGCTATTTTAATGGGTATGGAGCTGCAGTCTCTCCTTCCCGTATTTGAAAATCCTGCATGTACAGACGGATATGAAGGATTCTTCCATCTGGACGATATGAAAGGTTCCGTAGAAGCCTGCACCATGAAATACATTATCCGCGATCATGATCGGACAAAATTTGAAGAGAAGAAGGCGCTGATGGAACAGGCCGTGGCTTATTTAAATGCCAAATATGGCAGCAATACCGTAGAGCTTACGCTGAAGGACAGCTATTATAATATGCTGGAAAAGATCAAACCGCATTTTGAACTGATTGAAACAGCAAAGGAGGCAATGGGAGAACTGGATATTCAGCCAATCATTCGTCCTATTCGCGGAGGTACGGATGGAGCAAGACTGTCCTTTAAGGGACTGCCTTGTCCGAACCTGTGTACCGGAGGACACAATTTCCACGGAAGGTATGAGTATATTTGTATTCAGTCTATGGAAAAAATTGTAGAGCTGCTTTTGAAGCTGGCAGAAAAAATCACAACCCCGTAAGAAACGGGAAATTTCCTGCCGCAGATGTATGGACCAGAATAGTAAAATGGAGGGGTACCCTGGGGGAATCCCTCCATTTTAATTAAGTGGAATGAAAACAATGTCTTTTACAAAAATTTAAAAAAACCTGTGGACTGGAGAAAGAGAACCGTCATCATAATCGGTGTTACATAGCGAATCGTAAAGGAATACATTTTTTTTCGCCGGAAGAGATGACCGCTGGCTTCCATTTCCTCGCAGATCCATTCCGGTTTCATAATCCATCCTACAAAAATACAGGTAAGGAGAGAGATAAACGGCATCAGGAAGCTGTTGCTGATATAATCCATAAGATCCAGAAGCTGAGCAGTCGCTCCATTAGGCAGCTTCAGTTCAAAGTAAAAA